>Ga0307508_10000708_pt1 | contig 39681 bp, 59 predicted proteins | sample 9_EM_MG_FD_203089 | JGI IMG/M metagenome (GOLD analysis project Ga0307508, IMG submission 203089) | Populus trichocarpa ectomycorrhiza microbial communities from riparian zone in the Pacific Northwest, United States - 9_EM | ecosystem: Host-associated > Plants > Roots > Unclassified | place... | reverse complement strand
AACCAACCCCCCTCCCCCCCCCCCCCCCCCCCCACAGCTCGCAAGCTGCACCCGGTGCATACATACATACATTCATACTAACTAACTAACAACTAGATAGTATATATGTACCTAGGTATGTAGGTACATGTCTACCATACGTCGGTGCGAAACGCGCTTCGCCCACGATGCGGACCGGATCTTGGCGTTCCGCGCGCGGGGGAAGAAGCCGGAGCACAGTCCGCAGCGGGAAAACCGTGGGGGGAGAACTGGCGCAGCGGCTCGGGGCGGAACCACCTGACCTGCTCGATCCGGAACCCCCCCCCCCCCCCGTTCTCGGGCGTCTGCGTGCGGGCAGATCTCCCGACGCCGTCCGTCCGGATGCGATCGACGTCGCGGTCTCATCCGCCAATCTCGTGGCACCCCCTCGGTAGTTACATACATATATGTATGTACATACTTACTTAAGTATGTATGTATGCGCTGAAACACAGCGGGACCCTTACGTCAGCAGCCGACTGGGTTGGGTTGGGGGTTTGCCCCCCCCCCCCCCCCCCCCCCTTCCGGAAAAGAAAAAAAAAAAGAAAGAAAGGAAAAATAACTAATGAAAGATCGTTCTCCAGAGAGAGACATCGACATCGAAAGTGCCCGGTCAGGACTTGTCGCCTCAGACCCACGTCCGGAGCCGCCCCCGGTCGAGCCAGTTCGTCTACATATTCGGCAGTTGCATGCGAACCCCAGTGCGCCCCGGCGTGGAAGCGATCCGATGTTCCTCCGAGTGACATCCCATGAGCGCATCTCACGTCACCCGCATCCTCTCTCCGCCGTCTCCGTCGGCTCCGGAGTGGGGGGGGTGGGCACGGAAGAAGCGGCGGCCCCCTCGCGCCGCGTCGTGCGCGTGTATCTAGGGGGACGGCCCTAGGTACCAAGCCGGCCGCTCCGACGAGCGCGCGAGCGGGCTGTTCCATGTATGTATGTATCTGTGTTCGTGACGAGAGGCTAGCTCCACTCCCCAGGGCCCGGGTCCGGGGCGTCTATAGTCTAGTCTGCACCCGACCCACGGGATCCTCCCTCGTCCCCCCTTCATCTCCATCGTCTCCTCCCGCTACTCCCGCTCCGGCCGGCCGTCGACTGGCTGCCTAGAGGGCCCCGGAAACTTCTCCAGAGAGCGCTCCGTCTCCGTGGTCCTGGGGCCTTTTTTCGAGCGCCAGAACGACGCGGAACACGCCGTCGCTCCTTCCCTTGCTGTCGCTGCCGTCCGGACAGCGGATGATCCGGACGGACGAAGGATCCCTCCCTCCGTCGACGCGACACGGCTAACGATGTGGGCAGACACCAAGAGAGGTAAGCTCTCTGCGGCGGGTTTCTTCATCCCCCGTATGTGCGCATTGCCTGCTCGCTCCGGAACCCTTAGAGTATGTAGAGTACTGCCAGCTCGCTCCGTGGACCGGAGCGAATACGAGGAGGAGGTGAGCGACTGCCGGCGCGGAGATCTCCATCACCCCCTGGGGATCGCAATTCCGACATGCACGGGCCCACGCTAATCGCACTCTGTCTCGAACAGAGACATTGCACGTGTGCTGTCGATGTATTTGCGTCGACACACACTAGTGTCCGTTCTCGGCCAACCACGCAAGAACACTGCTTCACGATTCACGATGGACGACCGATACGGTCACTCGGGCACGACTGTAACTCGCCCTGTGCGCAACGGAGGTAGGTTGAGAGTGAGGGTTTGCGTGAAAAGCTTGCTTAGGAACAAAAATCACGAGCATCCACGACCGCCCGCCCGAATCCGGCGCAAACAAAATAAAACGGGTGGGGGTGGGGGGGGGGGGGGGAAACAGAACAAGCTGACAGAAACAGACAGCACCCAGCCCCACGCTCCCGCACACCGGCGATCCCGCTTATCAATCAATCAATCAAGCAATCAATCGATCCGTCCCCCCCTCCCTCTCCCTCCGCTCGGGAAACGTCCGGCCGCAAACGTCCACCGTCCCCGTTGATATGCATGGCTAGGCCCAGCGTCCCAGCAGAGCCTCCTCGTTCGCCTTAGCGACGTGTTTGACGAACTCGGCGTCCGGACACCGCTTGCCGCACGCGGCGTTGGCGCACGTTTGCGTCGTGACCGGGTTCTTGTGGCGACAGTGCGCGCAGACCCACTGGTACACTGGGGGCGAGGAGGTGCCGGCGCCCATTGCTTCTTCGTGCGAGTGAGTGGTGGGCGGTTGTTGGGTTGTGGTTGTGGTTGTTGGTTGTGGTTGTTGGTTGTGGTTGTGGTTGTGGTTGTGAGGAGGGACAGTTGCGGTGGTAGTGTGGCGGGTGGACGGGGTGAGCAGTGGGTGGACGGGTGAGCTGTGGGGGTGAGCGGGCAGTGGGGGGAGCGGCGCGGAGGGTATATGTGGATTGGGGCCAGCGTGAACACAGTGCCCCGGCGATGGGTGGATGGACGGATGAAGGCGGCGGATGCGCGAGGGCCCGGATGCCCGCTGGTCGCTGGTCAGCAAGTCTGGTCAGCAAGTCTGGTCTGGCCTCAGCTTGCCCTCTCGCGGGCCGTGCCCGGACGGCGGGACGGCGGACGGCGGCGTTGCGTGGGACACGACGGTTCTGGAGCTCCAGAGGGAGAAGGTGCGACGTCCACCGTCTCGTATTTCTGGGGTTTGAGGTATGTACGGAGTGTATGTACACAGACGATTGCAAAGGACAGGCACAGGGGGAAGGGGGAAGGGGGAGGGGAGGGGAAGAGTTAGGATGTACCCGGTCGAGGACAGTGAAATGAAAAGAGAAAAAAAGAGAGAGAAAAAAAGAAAAAAAAGAAAACAGTAATCGCGGTCTCATAGTTCTGGCCATATGCACCCCGATCGTTTCGATTCACCAGGGCCCGGGCACCAGCTTGGTGACGACGTCCAGTCTCCACCGAACGGGCGGCCGGCAGTCCTCGTCCCACCTGACGTCCTCCCAGACGGCTTCCAGCACGCGGGCCTGGCTGCGCACCTTCCTGAGCGCCCTCAGCACCCCGCGCGGGGCCGCCGTCGGGCCGCCGTCGCAGACACGGGCGTGCAGAGCCACGACGGCGGCCAGCATCCGCTCCTGGGCTTCGGCCAGTCGGGGCGACAGCTCAGCGACGGCGGCGATCTCGTCGGCGCGGGCGGCGTCGTGTCGCTGCTGCAGCGCCGACAGCTGGACGAGCATCCACGCCGTGGCCGCGATGCGCTCGCCGCCCCACAGCCGGCTCCCGCTGCGCAGCAGCCGTGTCCGCGTTTCGCCCAGGAGCCGCGCGTACGTCGTGCCCGCAGGAACGGCGAAGCGGCGGCGCCCCCGCCGGACCAGCGCGGGCACGCAGCGGCACAGCGGACACGTCCGGTCGGCCGGGACGTGGTGCGGCGGCGGCGCGAGCCAGCTCAGGATGCAGCCGTAGTGGAAGACGGAGTGCTTGCACGGATAGATGACGGCGGGCGTGTGGATGGCGTCGTAGCAGATGACGCAGATGGCCGCGCCCGCTCCGGACATGAGGCGCGCGTTCGTGTTGGGTGTCTTCGTGCAGAATGCGGGCTGGTTCTTGCTGCGTTGTGAGCTCAACTGGCTCGAGTTCAACTGGCTGGAGCTCACCAGGCGCTGGCTAGCGGCCGATATCAGTGTTCGCAGCGGCCCCTGCTTCTGGTCGGTCAGGCCATTCATTCATTCATTCGCTCCTCCCGCTCCCCCAGCAGCGCGGCGTGACTCACTGGGCATGTCAGACGAGCTAGCGATCTCCGGCGGTTCGTCGGGCTCGTCGGTGGGGATCAATTGCGTCCGTGTCGTTCGTGATGTTCGTGATGCTCGTGATGCTCGTGATGCTCGTGATGCTGTGGCGTGACGTGACGTGACGTTGGACGCGCAACCCAGCGTACATACATGCATGCGTACATAGACGCGCCGCAGCTCATCGACCGCCTTCCCTACCGGGACATGCCGGCCCCCGGGGGGTCCCAGTGGGACTCTATCTATTCCGGGCACAACGGCGCAACGGCAACGGTCGTGCTTCGGCCTCCAGCAGCCCCCGACTCAGTGTCGCGCAGCAGTGTGCAGTGTGGACGGTCTTGCGGGCAGGCAGAAAGCATGCGCTCTGATGTCGACAGACGACGTCACAATTTACCCGACTGGCGCGGGGCTTGGCGTCCGGTAACTCGTGAGGCCGCAAGTCGCAGTGCAGGTATGTGCTCTGGGGAGACACGCAAGCCGGCGATGTGTCCGGTGTTTCCGCGAGCTGTCGGTCTTCCCGGGCCACAATCCGTGGAATCTCCGCACGCCCTATTCGCATTCCTGCATAGCTACACATGGAGGTATCTACCCACAGATACACATGTATCTTCCCATATATATAGACCGCCTCAAACAGCGGAAGCCGAATGGAGTAAGCGAGTGACAAAGCTTAAATCAAGCGAAACGCATACCTGCCTAAGCTGGTCAGTTGGCTGGCTGGGGTGATTACACATTGGCCGGATCGCCCGGCGGACGGAAGGAACGGCGGGAAGGAAACGGCTCACCTTCCCTCCCCCACGGAGTCCAGACCATCGCGGACACAGCAAGGACCTCCCCGACGTGTCCCCACGCATGTTCGAAGGGCGGAAACGCGGAACAGAAAACCACACTCGCCTCGCCTCGGTGTCGTATGACCCGTCGTTGTATTCCAGATACGTACGTCGTGTGCTTGCACTGCACTAGTTGTCTCCATGGCCAGGGAAGTTTAGACGGGACTCTCTCCGCGCCCCCATCAAGGTCCGCACAAGAGAGATTGAGATCTTGCCCTCACTCGGGCATTTCCCCGCGGGAACTCGACAAGCTGGCCCGCGTGTAGATATGTGCTCCACATAGCCCTTCCCAGCATTGCAGCCAACCGTGACTACCGCCTTCATCCGCACTACACACCCGGCGGAGTAAGGACCGATCGCAGACAGGCCGCAGCACATAAGGCCGAGCCCGAGAGAAGAAGAAGAGGAGGAGGAGGAGGAGGAGGAGGAGGAGGAGGAGGAGGAGGAGGAGGAGGAGGAGGAGGAGGAGGAGGAGGAGGATGACGAGGAGGAGGAGGATGACGAGGAGGAGGAGGAAGAGGAAGTGCTTTCCGATCCCATTTCTCCCATAGATGCATTCGCCTGCAATGTAGTTAAGATTGCTCACGGAACGCCGAGAGCGTGGGATCTCGACATCCCAGGACAACTGCGCTATATATGTACTAGGAAAGCCAGAGGCCCTTGTTTCTCCACTTCGCCTCGCGACGGACCGCCATGCTGCGACCTGGACGGCACGCGCCGCCGCCGAGAACCCCTCCCTGCAGAGGCATGGGGCAGGTATGCACGCACGTTTGCACCATGCATACAGAGGACGTGGTCGAAGCGGATCGGTCTCCAGCGCTCGGAGATCTGGAACTGCGGGGTCTCCCTGCTCGATCCCCGGGCCAGCGAGTTCGGGGCCGGTTGCCGGGAATCTACCTGCTCGGTTCGGTCACGCCTCGGGTCGGAAACTCCGCAAGCCCTGGCAGCTCGGTGGAGATGCCGTGCAAACTGAGGCACGCTCCGCTCATTCCCCGCGAGACATCCAGCAGTCACGCTTCCCCCTCGTTGAACGACATCCCCACTCCAGACATGCAGGCTGGCTATCCATGATACGTAGATGGGGACCTCACACGGAAACATCCCCTGCATGCCGATGGATATTGGAGTCTGCATCGTGCATTCTCTCGGCCTGCACTACCCACCCACCCATCCGCCTCCTGTTCTCCAGATTCTCAGAAATATAAATCATTCTCAGCTCCACCACCTCGGTCGCACGGCCCTTACTTGAGGAATCCGTGTTTCCTCTGCGGTCTCAGTGCTTGACTCTATGATTTGAGTTCATCATTGGATCTCGTCTGCCCCCCCCCCCCTTCCCCCCATCCCCCCATTTCTCACAGTAGAAGCCGGCTCCGTCGAAGAAGCATCCCCGCCCTCCCATTTGTCCAGAAGGTGTTGGTGCTTTTCCATTAAGCTACAGCTTTCTGTTGTGGTTGACCGCAAAAGCCCACCGCATTCCAAGAATAAGCCCCATTGAGTAACCCCCCCCTTTCCCTTCTTCCAAAGAGGCGAGGGGGCAATCGCATGACTATCAGGATCGACGAAAGATGATTTTCGCTGGTCGCTACGCAGCGGCGTTTCCGCGGCGTTGTTGAAAAAAAAAAAACAACGCATGTGTCCGGGGACTTTCTCCCAAAGCTGAGGAAAGAAAGAGACAAACACCCTGGTAGGGGGAGGTCTCCGTGTGTTGCTTCGATTGCGATTCATTGGATGCGGCGGGTTTGTGGTGAGGAAAAGAAGAGAAAGACGAGAAGGAAGGAAGAAAAGTCTGCTCATACGAAAGGGTTAACTACTTAGTGGCTTGGCAGAACATTTGGCCGACGAGTGATGCGTCAGCGGTATCTACTGCATGAGTATCACTCGGCAACAACACCAACTCTGGCGTGGTCTACTGTTCGGACCTCCTCTAAAACGTAGAGTATGTGCTTATGTGGGGTAAACATTCAGACCCAGCTCCAGTATAATACATCTCTACTGACGAGTATCAGACAAAACCACTATTACATAGGTAACAGCTTCCACAACAGTAGCAACGACAAAGAATATAAAAGAGAACATTATGTTGTATCCACGCAACCCGACAAACGATACGATGTGCCCTGCACCACCCGCCGGTTTTGTTGTATCCTAACAAAGGAAAAGCGAAGGAGAAACAAGAGCTAACAACCCAAAATGTGCGGTTCACGGTACCGGTGGTGATCTGGATGTGTTTGGGACGCCTGATATCCCTACTGATGACAGATGCCGACAAAAAAAAAGGAAAAAAAAAAAAGAAAACCCAGAGTAAAAATATGTAGACTAAGAAAGGAAACAGTAAGATATCCGGGCAGTTGTGCTCCCGGCATTTGGTCCTCGAGCTACCTAGCGGCTCGCCACGTATGTATGTGCCAGTGATGTTCACCCGTCACGTTCGGACAATTAGTCGGTCTTCCAGTGACTTGTAAGTGACTCGTCCCCCTCCTCGTCGCCCATTAAAAGCTCAAACGCGTAAAGCAACACTACCCTTCCGTCAACATCTAGCGTAGCATTATGGGGGTGATAACATACTTGTGGCTCCAATATTGACCCATCTCCAGACGTGGCCACCAACGGGTACTCCAGTGATCCATCTAGCGGCCAAACCATTTCCGCCCACGACCTCAAAGTGCTGAAGCAACAAATGCGTGTAGACGGCAACCAGGATGCAAGGACTATACCAGCCGAAGAATCCAGCGATCCTGCTCATGGGCTCCCCTGGCTCTCCCGATTGCCGCACCGCGGGGATGATGCGGGTAGATGCGTAGAAGACAAATATGCGATATGCGAGCGAGATGATCACCGACGGTGTGATGGTCGAGTATGCCGATATTATGAACTTGCCCACCTGTTGTAAGAACGATGGTAGGAAGGCTGAGAGGCTGGCGACTAGGGACTCGTAACTGGTCATGATCATGGGTGGGAATGGCGGAAACTCGGCCTTCTCGATGGCCACGGGCTGGGGCGTTGATGGCTTATAGTCAGTAAAGCTGTGGCAGGTGTCAGCACGCTACTAGGTCGGGCAACGGGTTCCGAAAGGGAAATACATCTGGTAGACACAGAGCACGATGTACGAAAACTAGGGTACCATGTCAGTTAGCTTCTGATGATAGCCGGAAGCATGAAACAGTACCAATAGAGAGCTCTCGATGGGGTTTCCCCGTCCCGACCTGATTCCATACGCGCAAAGGAAGATGGCACATGTGACCGAAACGCCGATTAACGCGGCGTCCAGGTTTCCAATCTCTGGGAACGTGGTAATTCTCCATAGAAAGTACAGCGCGGAGGATATTATCGAACCCGACATCACCAACAGGGTGATCTGAGATAGGGAATCAGCACATTTTCCCGGGGAGTCACTAACGTGGTGTCGCTCTCACCATCCAGGTATCCGCCCTCTTGCGATTCACCAACCACCGCGAAATCTGGCCGCCGGCTTGGATCACCAACAAGCTACAGAAGCCCTCCGCAAGCTGAAACATGGGGGTTGAGAACGTCAGAAACGTATCCCAAGCCCCTATGGTGAGCCTGTCCATGGCCGATCTCTCGGCGGCATGCCCTCCACCAACCCCCAACAGTCGCTCCCTGGCCTCGAATCCCAGCCCACCGCCGCCACCATCGTCCGCCTTGTTGAGGGCGTACACCAGAAGCCCGAAGATCACCACGCACTGTAGCATCTCAACACACCCTAGAAAGACTCTAGCACCCCGCCATCGCGTTGTTGTTGGGATCCCCACTCGTGCCGTCGACAGCAGGAAGTAGAACGCCGCCAGTAACAGCGAATACAGCAAGCCGCAGTCCCGTCCGCCCACGTCGAAGGCCAGTGGGACGAAGAGGATGACAAACCCGAGGAAGGCAACCCCGGTCAATATTCGTGCCAGAGCCCAGGAGGGGCCCATGAGTGTCTGAGGAGGTGGTGTCGGGGATTCGGGATGGTGTGCAAGTAGCAGGCAACGAAGTGTTCGTCGGCAGAGAACGTGAGCCGCGAGTGGTTGCTGCAGTGGCGGCAAGCAAGCAGAAGGTAAGATGGCCAGTGCTGAACGGGGTGGAGACGGAGGCGTTTGCTGCGACTCTTGCGTGGTTTTGTTCGTTCGTTCGGTGGATGGTTCGTCTTCACTCGTGTCGTGTCGAGGCTTCGGGACGTGTTCGTTTGAGCGCACTGCGGGGGGTAGAGCGCAGGGGGTTGTGCCCGGGATTGTCTTTCTGATTTTTCTCCTCCCTTCCTCGGCCTATAGCAGTGGGGACAAGGGTGGAGACGATGATAGCGCGGTAACAAGCGCTGGTGGTGACTTTCCTTCGAGTGTGGTTGGCGGTGGTGGTCTAGGTGATGCTATGCCTAAGATATGTAGCGACTTGGTTGTCGACCTCCGTATGCAAAGGGGTGTTATCGGAGTGTGAAGCTCGCGACTACTGCGGCTACTACTGCATGTGCGGATCAACTTTCTTCGTTGGAGTAGCAGAGGCAGAAACGTCGCTCAAGAGGAGAAGGTGGGGATTAGGTACGCCGAGCATGCACAGTGTTTGGCGGTGGACGTGATCTAAGTACGACGAGCGACCTAGAGATCTAGATACCGGTCGTCAGGCTGGCTAGCGAAACGAGCGACTGCATCGGTTGCGATAGCTTGGCGACGAGATGTTTTCGTTGATGGATGAAACGTGTCCTGACAAGCAGACGTGCGGATGTTTCGTTCTGCTTCAGCTATCTATTTCCTCTTCTAAAGTTTGTTTTCCTGGCTGTTTTGGCTGCTACGCTGGCGCACCAAAACTCTGGGCACAACCCCTGTCATCTAACAGTTCGTTATGTAACCAGTGTTCCCCACCCTTTTGTTGTGGCCTGCACATTGACCCCGTGTGGCGACCACGATGACGGCAGTGGTGGAGTAGAACAATAAACTCCACGAAGAGATCAGCATGAGCTGACCATCAGGTGTTGATAGCCAGGAAATCATACCAGCATTTGTGTGAAGAGATGCACGCAGAGACACAACCAGGAAACAATTTGTGGAGAACGAAAACTACTGCATGTCCGTCTTCCACTTTCCATCACAATCCAGCTGCATTTGGTTTGACAGCACACGATCCCTCAGAATTACGTATAATACTCTCACAGTTCGAACTAAATATCCCTGTCGCTACCGCAGCAAAAAAACAAATATAATCCCCCTGAGTAAGTGCCGTCCTTGACCTTGTCTATCTATCCGTGACTTCCTGGGTGCTTCTTAAGTGGTACTATCTAGATGCCCTTGACAGTGGAGAGAGAGGTAGTTACTTTCCAGGTTCTGCACATTTGGAAGGGAGGTCGTTACTCGTATTACTACAGTTGAGGACACCTAGTCGCGGAAGGGCTTCCAAAACCCCCGCGTCTTTTCTCCACCACCAGAAGGTATATCAAAAATCCGAGTCTATCAGGCGACGCAGCGAGTGGAATAGAAGCTCCTAATAGAGTTCTTTTTCTAAAAAAAGTTTTTTTGGTGGAGAATAAGCGGCTCAAACTTGGGGTGTCAGATCCACTCCGGCTTTTAGAGTCCCCAACTATAACATTCTTTGGGCCCAGTGCTGTTGTATTTACATATTGACTTGTTACGTTGTTGGTCGAGCTACGGTTACCCTGCTGTCCGCCAAATCTCCAAGTGTCGCCACAACACAACTCCACAACGCAGTTTCCATCACAACGCAGTTCAAATTGAGTATCGAGAATGAGTAACTACTTTCATCAGTAATTTACCATCGCGTCGCATTTGTGGCCTTGAATTTTCGCTAACGAAATGTTTCTTATAACAGAGTACCTGAACCATTACGGCCCCAGTCTTTTGGCTGCTTCCGTCGGTACTGCCCACCAAATCTGGGCATGAGATTCCTGTCGTCGTGGTCTGGTGGGCGGGGGTCGGCGGCAGGGGTGTCGAGGCAGAATTTAATTCGAAGATCGGTGAAGCCAAGGGGGCTTGGGAGCTTAAATCGGAAATTCAACATACACAATCGATTGCAGTACCCTGGGGATTGCGTATGCCACGATGTAAGTCCTTTCCGGAAAGAAGGCTCTCATGGATAAGTGGATGGCCGACATTGAGAGGTGTGTTGTTTCTTTGGGATGCTGTCAAGGGTATTGCGTAGGTTTTATGGGAGGAAGTCCAGAGGAGAAAGGATTAAAAAGGTCAGAGCTACATATAATCATTCGTTGGTTAGAGAATACAGCTAACCCAGTGTGCTCTACTATATAGGTCAGCTATTAGATGGGTTTGGACTTGTTTTTTTTATAAGGGATAAATACGGTGTTTCGGCATGGTGTTACTACGGTTTGATTGATCGGGCGATTTGTACTTGTATTTTAATAAGTATGGAACGACTGGTAGTCAATTTTATTGGGGAGTTATTGAGTTGTCATTGGAAATTTTTTGACTAGTCATTGCTAGTTTCAATGAGTCATCATTGTTGGTTTATTACTGAGTCATTGCTAGTTTTATTACTAATCATTGGGGGTTTATTACTAGTCATTAGGAGTTGTTACGGAGGCATTTAGGATTAGATGTGTCAGCAAGGGTTAGGTGCGTTGCGACGGAGAGAAGGAGAAAGGATTTGTCGGTAGGATAACAGGGCGATGGGTTGTTTACTGAAACGGTGAGCTCGATTGATAGTTCGTGAATGGCAGTGGCTATTCAATTGTTGAATGTGCGGAGGGGCTCCAGAAGAGCTTGCGACGGGGGGTTCAGCCTCAATGAGGGACGAGCTGTGCGGTATGGGGACGAAGGATGAGGACAGACTGTGGCGTTTCGAGATTTAGGCACTTGGAGGATATGATTCCCCTCTAAGTGTGCTGTCCATGACACCCGGTGGCCAAAAAAAGGGTGTTGGTAGAAAGGGCACGCACTGAGGCCTGAGAAGCAGCCGATTAACATCTGCCAAAGCAGTTGTCAGGATCACTCCTTACCGACCCGGGAAGGTAGGTATTTACCCAACTCTCTCCAACTCAAGCTAAGGGCCGGCACGACGCAGCATCTTCGCCGGAAAAGCCCCCCACATGATTATAGTAGTTATGAATTTTTGTCATCCCAGGACAGCTCAGTTTTCTACCTAGAGCTGGGTACTGAGAAGTTTAGGGCTTCTTGGTCCCCAGCACGGCAGTCATGTAGCAGTCGCGGGTCCACTACCCTCGACAGTACTTATGTAGAGAGGCAATTTCTAAGTTTTTGACCATGAACACTTCCGGTTTTTCATATGATCAGTTTACCCGGCCCAAGACCTGGGCTTGGGAATCTGGTCCGAGTTTTGCTGCCCCACCATCTCCCAATCTTCTCGTTTCCAGTTTCCCGTTGCATGTTCCGCCTCCGCATCCCCACCGTCCTTGGCACTATCAACAGAAGTATAGTGACGAGATCCATCATGTCTGAATCACCAGCAAAGCGTCTCAAGGCTACCCCGCGCAAGATCGGTACTCATAGGTAAGCAATCGCATCCAGGGATGGGTGGTGCGCCGCTAATCAGTTGCCCCGCAGTGGCCACTTCCACGTATGCTGCCGCCTCCACTTCCACGATTGCGCGCAATTGCGTCCCTGTCGATCCAGTGACTGATATCGGTGCTACTATTATAGGCAGACGAAGCCCTAGCTGTGTACATCCTCCGTCTCCTCCCCGAATACGAAGATGCTAGCCTCTTGCGCTCCCGCGACCCCGTTGCCCTCGAGGAGTGCGACATCATCGTTGACGTCTCCGGCGTGTACGATGGCACGAAGCACTTCGACCACCACCAGCGCACCTTCGCTGAGACCTTCTCCGCCGAGCACAAGACGAAGCTGTCCTCCGCCGGCCTGATCTATAAGCACTTCGCACCGGCGCTGATTGCTCTGCGGCTGGGCCAGCCAGTTTCCCACCCGTCGGTCGAGCTTCTTTACCAAAAGCTGTACAAAGAGTTCATCGAAGCGTTGGACGCGAATGACAACGGAATCAGCGCCTACCCGGCGGATATATCCCCTGCTTTCAGCACTGGCGGGATAACGCTCCCCTCCATGGTCGGCGCTCTCAACCCGAACTGGAACACTCCCGTCGACCAAGCGGGCGAGGACGCACTGTTCCTGAAGGCGTCTGCGCTGATGGGCGAAACGTTCGTAGGCAAGTTGGATTACTACATCGACGCGTGGTTGCCTGCGCGCGACTTCGTTGTCGATGCGCTCAACAAACGCTTTGAGCACGACAAGGACGGGAGGATTCTCACGTTTAAGAGCTCAGTCCCGTGGAAAGATCATCTTTTCACCCTCGAGAAGGAATTGGGTATCGCCGAGGAGGGGAAGATACCACTATATGTTCTCTACGGCGAGGGTAACAAGCCCGGATGGAGAATCCAATGTGTGCCCGTCTCCAAGGATAGCTTTGAGAGCCGTAAGCCGCTGCCGGATGTGTGGCGTGGTGTCCGTGATGACGCTCTCAGTGAGGTCTCAGGCATCCCTGGAGGAGTGTTCGTTCATGCCAGTGGTTTCATCGGTGGGAACAAGACTTTCGAAGGCGCATTGGAGATGGCGAAGAAGGCGCTGGACCTGTAATCTATATTCATTTCACGTGCACCTGGCACTCTATGTACCCCCTGTCCCTCCCATCACAACTTAAACCCCAACCCACGCGCGACCCTATATACCATTTCTCCAAAACACGATGACAACGCCCATACCAAGGAACATCTACCACAAAAGACTCGTCGCCGACTCAGCGGCAAAGCAATGTGACATCTGCTACCGTCCGAGCACATGTGTGCTTATCACGCCGGACCAGAGTGTACTCCGCCCCCACTTTCACGCTTCTCCTCCCCAGCGCAATAAGCTAAGATAGTGAGGGTGTGGGGCAGGATTGGTTCTACATATGTCCCGGACATCTGAAAGATCGCGGGTTCTGCAGTCCAGCCGGCGACGACGGGAAGCCAAAAGCGGAGGTGGTGGGGGAGAGCGATGCCGAGAAGGAAAAGAGGGAGAAGGAGAATCGGGAGAAGGAGGAGCTCAGACTGCAGGTCATCAAGGAGTACGAAGAGAAATTGGCCAGGAAGGGCAAAGATAAGAAGGGCGACAAGGAGGACAAGGATAAAGACAAGAAGGACGACGTGGACAAGAAGGAGGAGGTTAAAGACAAGAAGGAGGGGCCAAAGAAAGTTGAGCCAAAGAAAGTTGAGCCAAAGAAAGAGGAAGAGCCCCGGGTCTTCGTCTTGCACAAGTACTCCATCCCCCTCCCGCCCTATGCTGCTACTGCTGTTTCTGCTGGGTGGAGCAGGCTGCTGATGATGGCTGTCACAGGAAAATCTTCGATCGCCGCGTCCTCCTCAAGCGGCAATCACTCGCTGCGAAGCGGAACCTGGAGCGGATGAAGACTCCCGGGTTCTGGCCGAATGTTCCTAGCGGAATGCCATAGTCATTCCTACAATTTTATTCGTCGTAATATTGATATGTATTCTAACACACTGCACAATACAACACGCAAGGGAAAACAAAGCCCATGTCTACAACTTCGACTTCGGCAACTTCGCCATCTCCTCAGCGACAATGCGTCTCTGAATCTTCCCGGTGGCCGTCTTCGGCATGTGCTCAGTGAAAAACCACTGTGTCGGAACCTTGAACTTCGAGAGCTTCTCCGAGACGAAGCTCTTCAGCTCATCGGCGCTGGCGTTCTGTCCCGGCTTGAGAACCACTGCCACGGCGACCTCCTGGCCATACATATCGCTCTCGGCGGCGAAGCTGACAGCCTCACTGACCTTCGGATGCGCTGATATAGCGTTGTCTACCTCAATTGGCGAGATCTTTTCTCCGCCGCGGTTGATCAGCTCCTTGATCCTGCCGGTGATGACGACATATCCGTCTTCGTCCTTCTTGCCCTGGTCGCCGGTGCGGAAGTAGCCAGACTTGGTGAAGGAGGAGGCGTTAGCCGACGGGTTGTTGATATATCCCTTGGTGATGTTCACGCCGCGAATACAAATCTCGCCCTCCTTGCCCTGCGGCAACTCGTTGCCCGCGTCGTCGAGGATGGCAACATCCACGCCCTGGCCCACTCCGACCGTTCCTGGCTTTCTCTTCGCGGGCGGAAGGGGGTTGGAAGTCATTTGGTGCGCCGCCTCGGTCATTGCGTATGCCTCCAAGACAGGCGCCTTCAGTGCCTCCTCGAGCGCGTGGAAAGTAGTCGGTGACAGTGGCGAAGAGCACGAGCGGATGAACCTGATCTCTGGAATTGGCGTAGGCAGCGGCGACTTCAGTAGAATCTGGTGGATCGTCGGTACCGCGGTGTACCAATTTGCCTTGTGCGTGATAAAGTCCGTCCAAAATGTTGACGCCGAGAACTTCGGGGGGACGATTACTGTGCCGCCGGAGGCGAGGGGTGTGAGGAAGCCGGCAAGCAGGCCATGGACGTGGAAGAGTGGCATTACCAGGTAGGTCCTGTCGGCAGGCGTGAGTTGGTAGGTTCGCGCGATGTTCTCTGCCGTGATCGGTCAGCCCACTGTCTCTAGAACCGTCACCTAGAAAACAAACCCATGGTCCTGATCAGATTCTTATGCGTCAATGGCACCGCTTTCGGTCTTCCGGTGGTCCCGCTCGTATGCAGTACAAGCGCCACATCCTCCTCCTGCGCGCTCTCCACCTCCACAGCACCCCCCAAACTCCCCCAGAACTTGAGATCCATCACAACCTCCCCCTTGGCACCATCCCACCAAACCTCGGCCACACCCACCCCGAACTGCCGTGCAGCGCGCACCGCAGGCGCGCCCGCTGCCACGGCTCCTTGGGGCACGATGATAAGCTTGCTCTTGACATCATCGATGAAGAATTCGAATTCTGCCTGCTTGTAGGCTGGGTTCAAGGGGGCGGCTATGCAGCGCTGGGCGGCGACCGCCAGAAACGAGACGATGAATTCCAGAGTGTTTGGGAGCGCGATCGAAACGGCCGCGTTGGTGGAGATGCCGAACGAGGCCAGACGCCGCTGGAAGCTAGAGACGTGGTCGTGAAGCTGCGCATAGCTTATCTCCGTGCCGGCGGCGCCAGTGCCGGTCGGCAGGATTACCGCCGGAGCCTGCGACGACGGGGAGAAGGAGGTGCTTAGAGTCGGCATTTTTTCCTTTTTTCTATTCTTCCACGCGTGATCGTATTCCGTGGATTGTATGTAGACGGGTATGGAGGAGGAGTGGTGGTGGTCGTGCTTGGTATTTGTGCGAGGTGAGAACGATGCGCTGTCGTTTTTGGCGCGGGATCACTGTGGCCCCAGGTCCTCGGTGACGTGAATTTGGGTGATCAGCCCGGCGGCGATGTGTGCGGAAGTGGAGAGGAGACAACCAAGCGCTATGCGAGTGTAGATATCTGGAGTGGCGATGGAGCGGTCGAGTGGATCCTGAAGGATGCAATTGAGGTTCTTAGATATCCTCCAATTCCTCTCGTCGTTGCCCATCTTCCTTTCTCTCTCTCTTCCCCACGAGGCGTTAGTTAGACATGATCTGGCAGCTGCAATCATGTATCTACACATCTCCATTTGTATCCGATCTAACCGCCTCCACAAACCCGTTCCGTCAGATTGGTGTGCATAACATAACGTAGCAGCGTCAACCTCCGATCCAAAGGAACCCTCCTCGCGGGAACACGGACATCTCCGATGAGGGGGGAAAGGACAGGACGTCATAGGGAATACCCGCGCCGCCACAGCTAGGTGCCTGCCTATCGAGAGTTATGTAGGTGCGTGGTGGTGTACTCTGGATGACGGAGACAATCTTTGTTCTGGTGTTACGATTCACCTGGTGCCACTCGAAGCTGCATAGGCGGGGGGTTAATTTATTAGCAGTCGGAGAACTGCAAGTATGTACTTGGGAATTATCTGACCTCACGACAAGCAATACCAATACGGTTGTGTTCCACACCACGACATTGGCTACAGCGCTGTACAATGTTTTCTGGGACCTCTGCGAGTGCCCCAGCGGCAGTGGCAGCAGCTCTGACAGCAATTTCCCGGAGGCAGCATTCTCATTTACGCACCCGCTTCTCTTTCGGCCGACCGCGTGGCTTTCTCAGATGGGGCGGATAACAGTCATCCCCGCTTGGTGTCAAGTCGGCGATATTGACAGTCACCGTTCTCCGTATTGGTCTCTTTGTAGGCACCCACGATCGCCTGAGCTGACGTCGACCTGGTGACATGTGTAGATGCTCTCCAAAGCAACCACTTCTGTGTTCGTGCGACCCCACCCTTGACGGCGACTCCCACGCATGTGTGATTTTTGTTCAACTGACTCTACTACGGCGCACTCCTTCTTTTTGTTCTAGCTGCCCCGGATGTGGAATGCCCACTGCGCACGTCAAGGCGGCCCGCTCCCCGAGCAGAGTAAGTAGGCGGTTAGTGAGCTGGCTGGCTGAGTATTTATTGAATGCGATTACCTAAGTACTTATGTACTTATCACTCTTGACTGCGCGGGTGCTGAAGTGCATTGCAATCGCCCAATCCGTGACCGCTTGCTTGAATGACTTCAGATCATCGAATTCCTGACTCCAGATTTTACTGCTGAGTTGTCTTTTTGCATGCTTGAGGGTTGTTGGGTTTGAGGTGCGGTGTGTCGTGGTGAGGTTTTCTTGGTGGTTGCCCGAAACAGGTGGCATTCTAAAGGAAAAGCGCTGGCTGTGGCATTTCAAAGGTTTGCCTTTATTTATTTGTGTGTATGTATCTATTCATTATTCGCATGCGACCTGGATCGTGGTGGCGAAAACAAACCGCAGGCGGCTCGTTGCAAGCTCCACTTTGCCCTCCGTCTACATAGGCCTAGAACTGCATTGTTTTGTTTTGTCGCATGCGGGCAATCTATGGAGATCATGGCGATGCACATGGGCCTAGAACCGCGTGGGTGGGTGGGTGATGACGACGATTCATTGATCGCATGCGACCCTATCGGATCGTGGCGATATTACATGGGTTGGTAGGTGTATCAACCCGCCGCAGAAACCCAAAACCCCCGAGTGACTGCTCGTGGAGTGATGTATGTACATACCCTTCCCCTCCCTCTGTGCTCGCTGCTGCTGCACCGATGTGCTGCGGAGTGGACTGTGGCCATGCGTGTAGTGGTATGCTGGGGCGGCTATACCAGTCCAGCATCTATTGGGAAGTCTCGCTGTCTCCGATCCAAACTGCGATGTCGAATTCTACTCACTGCTGACAGAATCCTTTTGTGTGCAAGTAAATACATGTGCGTAGCAAGAGTAATAGGTAGCAGGCAATTGACTGACTACATATTTGAACACGGGGAAAAGAAACCAGAACATAATAAATAAATATGTAGACTTCAGAACAAAGCAAGTCCACGGGACCGAGTAAAGAGAAGAGAAAACACACACAAAAAAAAACACCGGTAAAACAGCCCCACTCAAAGTACGTCGCCATTACTGAATCAACGACAATAGCATCTCCCTATAATTCCCACTCGTCTCGCCGCGGATCCGCTTGCTGAGCTCCTTCTTGTAGAGGTTCTGGTACGTGAGCTTGACGTTCTCCAGATGCCTCTTGTCCCAGTGGATCCTGACGACACGCATGATCAGGTGGTCATCCTTAGTGCCGAAGCCCTTCATCGCGGCCTCGAGCAGCATCGCGTCCCGTTTCGCCTTATCCAGTGCGCCCTCGACGATGAACAAGAACGCGTCGCGCATGTGGCCTGAGAACTCGCTACGGATCATCTTCGTGATGTCGCCGTGGGCGCGTGTGTACTCATTGCAGACGGCTCTCAGGTGCGCTTCGTTGCTGCGGATCATGATGCCGGACACTGCCGTCTCGTCCGTGCCCAGGCGGCCCTTCGTAGCTCCGTACAGCGCCGCGACGTCGTTCGCGACGGCGCGCATATCCGGTTGCACCCACTCCTCCGGCTTCTGCACCCTGAGAGCCATGACGAACAGGTCCTCGGTCTTCATACTGAGATCGCTCCGGACCGCGGTCTCGAGGCTGCGGCCGTAGCGGACCTGGTAGAGCTGGTTCATGGTCGCCATGTCGGCATTGGTGCGGCCCATAATGGCCTCGGTGAGCATGTCCTCGTCAGTGCCCATGCCGGCGACCGCGCGGTTCGCCCAGAACACGTTCGATTCGACTGGACCGAGCGCGGTGGCCACGAGGACCGTGCGGAAATCGCCGGAGGCCTCGGATTCGAGCGTCTTTACGAGCCCGCCGCCGTGGTGGTAGGCGCGTCGGATGGCGTCGATGGTCGGGCCGTCGCGATGCGCGAGGACCCGAATCAACGCCGCCTCGTTGGTGCCGAAACCTTTGCAGGCTTTCTGGATCGCCGCTACGTCGGCCGTGACATCGATATACGCGTGCGGTTGTTGAGGCGGCGCTCCGTGATGCGGGGGGGCGAACTGGGGAGGGGGACCGTAGCCGTGAGGTTGTTGTGGTGGTGGTCCCGGTGGATAGCCTTGCGGCGGGCCGTAGCCTTGCGGCAGTGGCGCATGGTACCCTACTTGCGGGGGTGGTTGGCCATGCGACGGCGGAGGGAAGCCTTGTGGCGGGTAGCCTTGTGGAGGAGGATAACCTTGCGGAGGATAGCCTTGCGGAGGATAGCCTTGTGGGGGGTAGCCTTGCAGCGGGGGTTGGCCATAACCCTGTGGTGGTGCACCATAGCCCTGTGGAGGCGGACCATAGTTTTGTGGAGGGGGACCGTAGTTCTGCGGTGGCGGGTAACACCCAGGCGGAGGCTGTTCCGGATAGCCGTGTGGAGGGGGGGTACCGTAGTAAGGCTGCTGTAGGGGGGAAGCAAAGTTTCGATCTTGTGAGTACGACATGACAAGCTGTGTTATTTCTTTTATCCGCGAGCGGAAGGAAAGGAAGAAGATGGAGCGGAGAGGTGGATGGGGAGGGAGATGAATGGAGGGAGAAGAGGAGTTAAAGAGGTTGACGGATATGTAACTAGCCCAATCAATTTGTGCCGGGTAGCTATGGCAAGAGCTGTGCTCCACTCACAGCCCGACGATTACGCCTCTAGACTACCAACAACTCTGCCCTAAGGGGGCGAAGGAGAGAGAAGAGCGGATACCTATTCGATATTACCAATTGTTTCGTATGATCTGCCCGTTTGTTTGCGCGACCGTGAGATCGCGCTGACCTAAGTTCTCGTAGTTCATGGCAGTGTCAAGCCCACCCAAGCCACAGTCTTGTGCAATCCTATGTATGCATTCGAAGTTCCCGATTGCGAACTCCCAGCCGCCGGCCCTCTGTCAGTCTTACAGCCACTCGATATGTACGCCGGGTTCTTAGGAGCCTAAAGCTAAAGCCTAATGCCTCGGTATAACACTGTCGGCCCTGCATAAAAGATGCATAAATAGATGGTGTCTATGTAGACTGGGCAGTGAACAATTTCCCAACCATAAGCGCCATCGTTGCATCCTAACGCGCGGCTGGAGTTCGCTAGGTACTCATGGTAGGAAAGGGCATGCAAGCAACGCCCCCGGCGGCTCAGCCCCAGAGCATCACACTGCCCATCGACTCACCCCCCTTGGGGGTACTTGATGTTTACGCGTAAGGCTGTGCCATCCACAAATCTACATACTGCGCCGGCGTGGACCGCTTGTCTCGTGCAGTGCATAGTTAATGGCGACTTGTCACGTGCAGGTACATACAGCCCGGTCCCACACGATGGTACTCTGCCGGGTCGGGAGAGTCATAAATACACCCATCGCTTCTCAATTCTATTCCTTCATTTCATCTCTGCCAGGCGATCCATTGGCCTCTGGCTCCTCCTCCTCTCCCAGCTCATCATGCTACTTATTCCATCTCGTGCTATAGCCGTCAAGTTCAGTAAGAGTAGAATACAATACGAGTGTGCACCCAAAAATACAAGTCAAGTCAATAGGTATCACCCCACCAATACACCGTCCAATGCCAATGCCAACCAATAGTAACCAAAGCAACCCAAAGTAAAAGCACGCATCGATAATCTCCATGAACTCCTGTAACACATGTAAGTAACGCTTTAACGAGCGGTCCCAATACTAGCCCGCCTGGAGTTCAACTCCGCCATACTCTTAGTTTCCCTCCAAAACGACCTCCCAGTATCATATTCCCTTTGTTGGAACTCGACAACAGCATCGCCATTACCGCCTTCATAGTATGGACCCTCATCCTCGTAGTCTTCACCCCCATCGGCCGCAAATGGAAAAAGCACGCAGTCATCGTACGCGGTGTTCCGTCTCCTCCTATTATCGACGACGGCAGCGCTGGCAGTAGGTCTCCTAGACGGTAAGGTCTGCGAAGTATTACTACGACGGAGCCTAGCTGCCTCTGCACCACTGCCCCAAATTACACACTCGTTGTCCTGCCAGGCCGGTGAGCTAACTGCGCGTACCTTCTGCATCCGAGGAATCCTGCCGGCGGGTCTGCCGCATTCCTCGGGAGCCTTTGGTTGGATGGCTGCATCATACATTGTTGCGATACTCTCCCGTGGCTTGATTGCTGGCCGATTTGTCGATTCACCACTGTTTCTTCCAGGCCTGGGAATGGTCTTGAATCCGCTGACGCTAACTTTCTCTCGCAGCTTGGCAATGCTGATGGTAAACGACTTCCTTAGAGCTAGACTGCGCGGCCGCTGTAGGTCGGGCGCGCCGAGGTAGTCGAACCGTCCAAGGCTTTCCGTAGTCTCCATGGCAACTTCACGCCTCAACGACGGCGTCTGATGTCTCAATTCACGGTGATCATCGCCGTCTCGGAGGATGATGCTGGATGAATCGCGCGTCGAGTAAAAGCTCAACTGTGGCTGGATGGTCCTTCCGCTCCGTGGAGTGGACGAGTTGTAACTGTTGTAGTTAGCCGGAGGTGTAAAACTCGTAGTTCTTGTGGTGAGGGAAGCAGGTCCAGAATCCGAGTTGTCGGCGCTGGTGCTGCTGTAGTCTCCGCCGGTAATCCCGGATCTCACGAAATTTAGCATTCCGGCGATGGCACGGGAGGAGCTTGAGCGCTTCTGCGGCTCAATGGGACCCTTCCGCTTCATCTTTGCGGGAGGGGAGGATTCCATCGGCTGTAGTGGTCTGTGTGTGGTCAGGGGTTCCTCATGAACGATCTCAGCGTGTATCCGACTGCGAGCAGGGCTTGCTTGTCCACTCCATGGAAAGTTGAACTTCGCCGCGTTCGTCGGTACTCCGACATCTTTGTAGCTGCTTACAGAGCGACGCCGTGGGATGCGATTGTCCATGTCCCTGCGAGAGTGTCTGGACGGCATGGTGGTGGCGTGTTGTCCTTGATATGCCGTGTCGGGAACGTCGACGGACTCATCCAGGGACTGGCACTCGGAGGGTTCCGCGGACGGGTATACGGACGAACCACTATCGATCCGCTGTTGTATGAACAGAGTGCTCTTCGACTGTCTCCTCGAGAGCTGGCCTTGTCGTAGAGATGGCTGGCTGAATCTATGGTGAAGTTGCGTCTCCTCCGAAGGTGGGCGTAATACCCGGGGGCCGAACACCGACGAGGTAGAACCAAAGAAAGTGCTGGTGGAAGACTTCAGCAAGGTTGGTATCCGCGAGAATAACTCCTCAGGCGGAATGGCCTTTGCCTGTCTGCTGCGGGCACCACCATCACTCCATGTATTTAGTCCTCGCACCACGTCCTCATCAATCACCAGCGACTCCTCCGTCCGAGCGTCCGAGAGAGAGACCTGGCGACGCGTTTTCGCTGACCTGGTAGCCGGCGTAGGCGTTATATTTCCTTCCTCTCGCTCGTCCACACCGGCCGTAGCCATAAACCCCCCAGCGTCCAGGTCATGTTCCCAGCGACTCCCAACCGGTAAGTCGTCCGTTCTGCGGTCCAATAACTTATCAGCTGCAGCTCTGCTGGTGTCTCTTGGCGAACGATAAGGGCCTTTGCTCCGTTCGGATTTGTTGTGTTTGAGATAGGCTTCGTATGCGGAAATGGCTTCATCGGTGTTTTCAAGCGTAGAGACTGCAACCCTTGATTTTGTAGAGAGGTGGTTGTCCCTCCCTGTTCTGGATGAATGCTGACCGTGCGGATTGACGGGTACCTCGGTCATTTCGGAGTCCGGAGTGGAAGCGGTCACTGTTGCCTTTGTGGCCCTCACGCCTCTCCTATCCGTTGTCGTCTCGAAGGAGTACCTCCTGCAAGCACAATTGTCAGCCCCCGCTCACCGCGCTTAGAGAGTATGTAGAGGGAAGGGGGGTGGAAGTACTGGTTGTGCATGGTCCTGAACATGGAATCAGCTGCTACAGTCCTCGCACCATTCCGATCGTATTCCCTCATCTCTCCAAACTCCACGGGGCCCCGAATCTCCGTCGCATCGTCATCATAGATCATGGCATCGTCTGCGTGCTGCTGTCCTGCGGGAGCCCGCATTCCCACGCTCCACTGCTCTCGCTCGGCACGTAGGAGCTCGCGGCCCTCACGATAGAACTTTTCGATATTCTGCTTCGAGGCCCGCGGACGAGGAACCGAGCGGCGACGAACCAGCTTTGGGGCTACCCTCGAAGGGGTCGGAATGAGGGTTTTTGATTTTCCATCGTCATCACCGCAGCATAGGAGGCCCATTGTTCTGGCGAATGGAAGTGGGAGGGCAAACAAGTGTATGTACGTAAACAAGGTACGGGGTTCCAAGAACGTAGATAATTGAGACAAGGTAGACAAGACAGGCAATGGGAGGAGGGATGTGAGGCAGGTCAGTATGTGAATGGAGAGGAGGATGAGAGAGGCAGGCAGATGGGCGGGAGTGGTGGGGGTCACTAGGATCCATTACAGTTACACTGGCAGTCCCTCAGCATATCTATGCATGGGGACACAAACGCAAACTCCAAACCCCAAACCACGTGGCTTTTGGATGCAGGTGGTGCGGTTCGGAAGATCCGTACATATGTACCTTGTCTGTTGCCACACGCAGCAACGCAGGCCTCATCCCCGCTGGAGGTAGAAGGAGAAGAGGAGGAGCGCCGTCTGCTCCTTCACACGTATCATTGACCGGTCAATGGGCCGCGGGATAGATTACTTCCGACGGAGTTACTTATGTTCTTTCCAATCATCTGTCCGCGTAGACGTGCACTACTTGACTGCGCACATCAAAGAAGTGGCCCTGCCCAGCCAATTACAGCGCCGCAAACTGAGATTCCCATGAGGAATTGCCATTGTAGTCGGTCCCAACTCGGTAGCGGTGTCGCCCATGGCCGTTATCACCAAGCGCATCCCACACTCGCCATCGGCCATCCGCAGACGGAGCAACCAGCTGTCCATCCATTGGTGATCCCCTTGTCCTTATCCCCCACCACCACCGCCGCACAGACCAACATCACTGCTGTTCCCGCCGTCAGAAGAAAAAGAAAAAAAATCACCCGCTCTCATCTTCGAGTGTCTTTGTTGATTCGCCCGGAGCAACCTCCGCAGCCGCGTCGACGTCTGACGTCCTCTCGGCACAACTGGGATGGTTACCAGATACTCAGATCCGCCGGTACGATACATAGTGCATAAGCAGCTGCTGGCCCACCCCACGGCTATCTATATACACATGTATGTAACTTCCTGTTGCGCTCTTATCGGCTATCAGCAACCACCGAGCACGTACGCGCATATCTACCCACTTATCACAGGCTGGGAGCCTCCCTTGATACGCACACCTAGTTGCAATGCCTGGGGCGAAAAAATGTCCGGTTCTTCCTTCCTCCCCACACGGAAAAATCATACATGAACCCGTCTATTCCCGACCCTGAACGATGAGGTGGACTAGAAAATGCGCTTATTCTTTGCCTCACTTTCATCGGCGTCGGCCCCCCTCCATAGACCTTCTCCATTCCGTCTCGTGGGCTGATGTTGTCGAGTTGGATGTTGTATAAAGTACTGCCCGCACGCTTCTAGGCCCCGTTTCAGCAGCTAACGTACGGATGTAGCTCTTCACCAAGGATCCAGTCGCACGTCCTCCCTCATGATGTGCTGTACATACCTAGCTCCACAATACTGATGGGTCTGCGAACAGTAGCCAGTGGTGTGGCACGACTTCGCCATCGAGTCGGACAAGGCTTCGTCACGGGCCCTGGCACAAACTTCGTCGGAAATGCATGTCTGCCGTTACGGATACCACAGTGCGGTTCTGACGGGAGCGTGGGCAGCTGGTCGCCAATCTGGCTTCGGCAGAGCTGAAGACTCCGGACTTCGGCGGTCAGCAGTCGGAAGGACATACACAAGCGAAGCGTAGGATGGCCACCACACGACTTCGGCGGTGGCTAACTTCCACAGTGTACCCTGGCGCGCTGGTGCAGACCCTAGGGGAAGGCCTCGGATTCGTCACGATCAACCTGGAGGCACGTCCCACGCTCTCTCCTTCCTCCTTCCGCGCTGACCCTCTAGACCAAGGTCGATATCCGCTTTCCCAACTGGACTTCCCCCGTGGTAGTCTACATCAACATCATTCCAGTCCTCAAGAAGCACGGTTTCTTCCACCGCATGAGACTCTGATGGACATGGTCGAAGGGATCTAGGGGACCGACTGGATCACCACCACACACGCACTGGGCGCCGAGGTCATCTCTCCGCACCATGGATCGCTCAACTCCTTGGGCGAGTACGGAGGGACGGCCCACTAGCACGCGTACATACCGTTCACGACCAGGGAGATCGTGCAGAAGGCCCACAAGATGGAATGATGGTCGTGCTATGGACGGTCGACGATGAGGGTACCATCGAGAGAGTTATCCACGACGGCGTGGAGTAAGCCCAGCCCCCGTTATCCAGACACAAATTGACGGCCCAACCAAACGCAGCGGCGTTCACGGCCTGGGGGCTGATGACGGTACAGTGGGCAGTGCATCGTGTGAATATTAGGACGGGACGATTAACCAACATCCGGATACGTCCTTGGTTAGCTTAGCCCGACTTGACTCGACTCCACGGATGGATTGTGGGGATGGAAGGGAGGAGGGGAAGGGGGTGGAGGGTTGCTGCATTGGGCGTGACGAGGGAGGGGTAACTGTACAAGAGTAGATGCCGTCTTGCGATAGGGACATAATACACGATATGCCGCAGCGAACACGCCGTCGTTTCGGGAAGAGAGAGGTGCTGGCAAACCCGAGCCAGCGAATCGAGGTAACCGACTGCCTCGGTTCTACGCACGTCCACTGGTCATACAACCCTCGCGAATTGAAACGACACCGTCACCAGGAGGCACTCCATCCACTCCTACAGCCCCAGTGTTCCGCCGGCCACCGGGCCCGTACAACGGCGGATCGATGCAATGTGACGAACCGAATATCTTCAAAGAATCCACAACTACAGACAGCTCCGAATCCGCGCCCACCATCGCAGTGCGGCGCATCCCTCCTCCCCCGTCAACTGGCCGCGGCATCCGGTTCCCACCGGCGAGTATTAGCCCAATACCATCCGAACACGGCGGTGTCGAACGCTGCCTTGCCGACGAGGACGGCGGGGGCGAGGCGGCGCTTGACGAAGGCGGTGCGGACGCCGCGCTTCCAGCCGTTGATGGCGAGGAAGAGGCAGGCCCAGGCGGCGCCCGTCCCGGCGGCGTCGACGGTGTAGCCGTTGTGGCACATCCCGGCGCTGACGGCGAACGCGCCCGAGAACAGCGCCAGGTGCAGCGGGCGCGGGTAGTGCGCGGCGTTGAGAGCGCGGCGCGACGGCGGGAGCAGGCTCAGCGCTGCGTGCGTGCGGTCAGCCGAGGGGGGAGGGAGGGAGGGAGGGAGGGAACGGACAGAGCACGCTCGTCGACAGCGCCGTCAGCGGCGACTCCGCGAATGTGCGCCCCGTCGTGTCGAGCCAGTGCGTTATGCGCTTGCACTTACTGGGCGGCGGGACCATCGTTGCGTGGGGCGTTCGGGGGCGGGGCGGGGCGGGTGGGGCGTGGATGTCGTGTGGTGGAACGTGAAGTTTGCGGTGCCCAATGACGTCGATTCCTCCGGCAGGGGATGTGACTGTGACTGACTGTGGCGCGGGGGGCGTGACGAACCATGACTGCGACTGGCCGGACGGAAGGTGACGTTTACTCCCGGCGGAGAAGACATCTTTGAGCCGTGAGCTCCGGACAACGAACCCATCTACCAGTCACTCGCCAACGCCCAGCTCTCAAGTGGCAATTTCCATAGATAACCAGTATCCGTCGGACAGTGGACGGTGGACGGCGGACGGTGGACGGTGGACGGTGGACGGTGGACAGTGGACGGTGGACGGTTTTGTTATCGCCCTGATCTGGATGGGTCGCACGCGATTAATGAATAAAAAAAGAAAATATCGGTGTATAGACTGTGACGCAACCGTCCCAGGGGGTGGGGGTCACCGATCAGCCTGCTCAGCAAACTACATATGTCGAACATCTCTGCAGTCAGACTTCATAATCACATCTTCGTATTAGGGCATCAGGCCTAGAATACACCACGTTTCCATCTCCACAAGTCCCAGTCTCGACAGTTTTGGAGCTCCGGCTTCGAGCTCTCCCCCCCCGCCCCAGTCCCGATCATGCGTTTATTAAATTACTACATTGTATGTATCTATACCAGCGATCCATCCCGTCATCTCGTGAGATACACTCTAGAGTACTGCAACCCCCCCAACTATAAAGCCTTGACCTTTCGAAACTATGGTAGATACATGCACAGCCTTGGCCCCCAAACCCACGAGACGCGCAGTGAGTGGACAGCAAAATAGTAGTAGTACTCTACGTGGGTGTAGGGGTGTTGCCCCAAAACATATTCAACCCCCCCCCCAACGAGCGCACGGTTCATTCGCACTGATCACAGCGCCAAACCAAAGGTGACCGTAGCCCTGTCCCACGGTCAACTGATGAAAAAGCTTCAGTAAAGTAAAAAAAAAAAGAAAATAATAATATGCTCTCACAGGTGAAAGAGAAAGATGAAGGATGATGCTGAACGCAAGCAAGCACAATTCCATACGCCGGGTCGCGCCTTTGACATGAATGAAGAGCAACAAAGACAAAGAAAATAAAACATTTGAAAGCCAGATACCCCTGGCCCGATGCGAAAAAAAAAAGACGTTTAAAAGGAATAAAGGGCAAGGAGGAGGGGATACTGGCAAACCAGGAGATCTCGGGATCCTCACCTCCCTGCAGAGATATGGTACAAAGAAGGAAGGTAAGGAAGGGAAAAAAAACCCCCATACCATCTAGCAAGAGCCGTGAATTACAAAAAAAGCACAAATTAAGTGCGATTCCCAACATGACAGAGACTCGCACTTGCTTTCTCTCCCGGAACCTTTTGAGTAATGTCATTGCGACGTTTGATTTTGAAGAAAAAAAAGGAGGGGAAAATCTAAAGAGAAAAAGAAAAGAAACAAAGCCAAGCAAGAAACCAGTTTTGTGCTTTTTGTTTTGGCAGTGAAGCCGTACCTTCCGCAGTACACTGAACGCTGCAGAGATAACTTGCCTCCCTGCAACCTTGGGAAAGACTCAGGCAGAACCAATTGATCATCGCGTTGATTGCTATTGAGCCTTTATTGCGGCCAGACACATGATCGAGAGGGGGGTATCGGGTGCCTCCTCCTCGATTTCGTCGGGAATGGTCTGCGGTATCCAGTCGTGCTCCCAGGCCATGTCCAAGCAAGCTTCGAGTCGGTAGGCCTCGATCTTCTTAAGGTCGTGGGGCCGGCTCTTTGAGCCAGCGAACCGTCGGTATTCATCCAGAGCGAGCACGGGGGACCACGCTTGGAACCTGCGGAGACATCCAACGACCGTTCCAGTTCGGTGCTGCGGACGCCGTTAGCTTCGATCTTAGGGGAGCATTTAAACCGCATCGAGAACCTACTTTTCCTTTGTTGCAGTGGATCAGCATAGGATGATTCCGGCGGTCGAGAATGACCCGAAGGGCAGAAGTGATCTTCTCGTCGGGAACTGGAGTGATGCAATTCTCTTTGTTTCCCGGCATATCGATCTGATAGTGCGTGATGCTATTCTCCTTCAGGAATTCGACATTCGCGGCGGGATATTCGTCGCCAACCAACGTCCTATGGGCAATCCGTCAGAGAACGCTCGGGGATAGCGCGTTGGCTCCAGAGAGCTTACAGGATGGTCTTCAGCCCCAACTTCTTCAGATATGGCAGGTTTTCGGGCTTGGGGAAGCTGCTCCGATAGACCATTCCGGTCACTAGGGCGAAGTTGTCGGGAGGCATGTGGGAACCCATGCTGGAGATGCTCGAAGAGCTCATGGTGCGAGCCATCTTGAGGGGCGGGCGTAGCGCTGCTGCGAGGGGGCCAATCGTGAGTTTCCACGCTCACCCGGAGCGGCCAGAGAGCGGAGTGTTACCTCCTACTTGCTCGAGAGAGCCGGCCTCGTCTTCCTTTGGAGCAGAGCGTTTCTGGTGGGAGCCATCCATGAGGACGGGTTCGGAGCAGTTCATGCTCGAGCACTGGTGGTGGGGGGCAGTGGACGGTCGAGGGACGACGTGGGCAGCGTCGGAGCGGTTCAACTGATCGTCATGGTGCTGGTGTTTGAGTTCGGATGTGGAAGTGGTGTTCGGACTGTAGGACTGCGTTCTCTGGATTCGGTCGAAGAGCCGCTGTGGCATCGGAGTTACCGCGGCGTGTGTTCTCTGGAAGTACAGCTCTGGCAGGAAGGCGTTTTGATGGCAGGCTGTCGGATCGACAGCTTGCTAGGAGGTATGTGACTTCCCGGAGAGTTGTGTTTCCTTCGGGGGGGGGGCGGATCTTTGTTCTTCCCACTTTCTCGCTCTCTCCTTTGAATATTTTTTTTTTGGCTTTGTTTTTTTAAAGATCTGAGTTCGGGGGTGTTGGGATGGAATAGAGTACGTAGAGGGGGGCGACACGGGGGGGTGGTGTTGGTGGTGGTTGCGAGATTATCTATTTATCGATAACCGCGAGGAGCGGGCGGGCCGAGAGAGCGGAGGGCACGAAGCGGGATCGGACGCGAAAGACGCAGGGTGCCTCGGACACTGACAGAGGCAGTGTGCCAGGAGGCTGGAAGACAATCGCGTGCGTGAGAAGAAGTGTTGGAAGTGTTGGGATTGGGGGGGGGGGGGAGGCGTGGGATATGGGGGGGATGGGGGGTTATTAAGTATGGGGTCCCAAAGCGGCTAAGCAACGAGTGGCATGCAGGGCAGGCTTAACTTGCAGAAAGTGTGCGGGTTCTGTTTGAAGGTAGACTTGAAGGTAGACTTGAAGGCAGTCTGGAAGGCTTGCGGGGGACATGAGGAAGAAGGGACACGACTGGACGGCGGGGGCAAGCAGTGAGGACAGTGGACGGCGTGGCGGCAAAGTATAATGGCGGTCGCTATGGGTGCCGTCTCGGCCAGAGAAGGCCAGGCACAGCTAACGTCCCACGGGCAAGCGGATCATTCCCTCGGGAGAAACAGGAATGGGAGCACGAGCACGGGCAGTCACCACGCGCAACGGCGACCGTCGGCGGCAAGTCCAATCCGCCAGTGGAACGAGCGGGCGGCGCTGGCGCACACATACATAGAGTGCGTGCTGGGTAACTCTTCACTTCCTGGTCACATCTCGGCCAACAACCACACAACCAAGGCGGGACGGAAAAAGTGGCGTATGCGCTGGGGACAGCAGCCAGCCGGCCCACTCCTCCAAGTTTCTCTCGCCGTGCGTTGAAAAGGGTACGGCGAGAGGTGGGATCTATGGTGAGCGAGGTATGCGGCGGATAGGCAGGTACCGACGGAGGCAGCGAGAGAAACTTTTCGTGGGATCGACATCCAATAACCACTGCGCACCGTGAGGAAGCCCCCCTCCCAAGTTCTGGTCGTCGCCCGTTGTGACGTTGCAGATCAGCCGTTGGTGCTTTTGCAGAGAGGCTTTGCTCTGCAGACGTTCGAAAGAAAGAAAAAAAAAAAAAGCAGAGACAACTCTATATTTCCCTGTCCAATCACGATGCAAACCGCTGGGCGGTTTCGTCGTCAGACCGGTCGCTCCCTTGCTTTCGGCTATATACTCTTCTAGGACGCTGAATGAGGCCCCTATCACGTGCACGCGAACAGGCTGGCAAAACAGGATGCCATGCAACAGCGTCGCGTGTGGGTGTCCACAACTGGGGGTAAGAAACGAAAAAAGAAAAAGAAAACGGGCAAAAGGAAACGGTCCGGACGCATCCTTCTTTTTCCCTCTTCGGCAAGGAAGACGGCAGTCAAGGCAAGTCAAGTCAAGTCCACCATACATACGACACTGTTAGGTATGTACCTAGATAAAGTCTGATTGGCTTGTACAATCCATAAATATCTCCGAGCGAAAGAGAGAAAAAAATAAAAAGAAGAAAAGAGAGAAGCGGCCGGGATTGCGGACTGCGAACTGGCCCGCAGTCCGCACGAGACGGTGACGAAGGTATCCATCTATGTAGGATCTCAGGAACACGCACGGCGGGCACGGCCGTGCGGCGGCCACCAGCTTATTTCATGCAGAGTATTCTGTGAACGTGTGTATGTGGAGTGCTCTGCAAGTCGATTATTGGATGGCGTCGTATCATCCTGTGCGGGAGTCTTCCGACCGCTGCGATGACCGCTCCGTCCATCACTCCATATCGAGATCGGGAATCTCGCGGAGGAAAGAGTGTATTCTGGTTCCCGCTTCCCCTCTCCCACCGCATTCCCATGTCGATTTTCCTCTGCTGGTTACAGGCCGTCGTCGCGGTGCACACATAGTAGATACATGATACTTGTGTGTGGCGACCACTAGGGCTGCCGATCGATCTCCTCTCCCTCCACGTATTGCATGACCGCACCCCCGCAGGACCGCGCAATACATACGCAGAAGGTTGAACTTGCAGTTTTCGACTCCCGCATGCCGCGCCGGAGTGCGAGCAAAGCAAAGCCCGCAGTCCAACTCGCTCAACTCGCATGCATGATCGCACAGACAAATATGTGCATAAGACATACATATAGCCTCAAGCCGCTCGCGTCGAGTTCGAGACTTTATCCTGCTGGCAGAGAAGCATGGCTGCAGGATCCAGATGCGGCGAATCCCCGTGGATATGTAGAGTAGATGGGCGATACATATGAATCCGGGCCCGGAGGGGGGGGGGGGAGGGGGCGGGTTTGTGTGCGGGTGCGGACACGATGCTGACTGGCTGGGATCGTTCGACACACTCGCCGCATCCGTGGCGGCGATAGATAGCCCGCAAGCCGCAATGGATGGCAAGCCACACCGGACCACGCGTGTCCACCGTTTTGCCGACGAACCCTGGCTCGGCGTGAGGCGGTGATCGAACGTGTTTGGCCACCTCGTTCGCGCTGGCCTTTGGCGGAGCGAGGCGGTCGGATATATTCCCGTCGGCCCGGAAGCCCGTGCATGAAGACGAGCGTCCGCAGCAAAAGACGGCGTGTTTGCACTGCAAGATCCGAATGCTTGGCAGATCTCGCGATCGGTGCCGCCGCGGGAGGAGAGTTCGGATCAGTGCCCGCGGAAAGGACCACAGATATCCAGAGTTGCGAGAACATTCGCTGCGCATGCCGAGACCGCCGGCTCGTCCCCTCCATCGCAGTCCGTCTCGGTGCCACGGAATAAGCTGGAATGCCCCGAGCGCCGACATCCGCCCGGGCTTCGTGCTGAGAGACGCGGTAGCTACCGCGTTGTTATTCGGCTTGCTGGTGTTCGCAGCGTGAATGTAATGAGCAGCAGCAGCACAACTGCAGTGAGAAGTGTCGTGGTGAGAAAGCATCGCTACTACAAGGCACGGTTAGCATGCGGAATGCTCCCGGAAATCGAAAGATATGATACCAGCCTCAGCCGTCGTGGTGGAAGCGGCTGTCTACAGCCTCGCGCAGCTCAGTTCCACGATTGGCATCCGCAGGATTCCGCATGAGGCACACGGCAGTGGTGGTGGTGGTGGCGCGTTTAGTGGTACGATATCAGGCCAGTCACGGACCGTGTTGCAGTGGAGCGCGTGAGTGCTGGCTGCTACCGATGTCGTTACTGTCAGACCGGCTGTGAGCCGTAATAAACCGACAGGTAGCTTAGGACTGGCGATTGCGAGGAGTCATGCTGCGGCGACCACGGCGCATGCCGTTGCCAAAGTCCGTTTCCGGTACCGTGTGGAGTACTGTTCTCCACAATATCGAGTGATACGCCGTGGTCGTCTGTATAGGCAGGTAGCAATCAAACTCACAGTTATCACTTACCCCTCATCCGAGCCGAAGTCCCCGGGGATCCCGAGCCCCACCCCCACTCAACCAACCCCCCGAAGCACATCCGCAAGTAATTGGTGCCCGCTCCGACATCTCTCCGGCTCAGCGTAACTTGTCTCGATCAATGCATTCTATTCTAGAAACCCCAGAACATCTCCCCGCCTGTACCGGCGCTCCCGTCACCTTGATCGGTCCCAAATTCCACCGACCTTTAGTGCGCTCTTGTGTCTTTTAGAGCGACAGGGGAGTTAGATAGGAGTCGGGACTCACAATTCATTGCCGCGACACACAGAGGTTTAGTATTTAGTGCAGGGTAATTACTAAATTTGTGACAGAAAGGGCTTAGTTCACAAGTAGTTAGCGTGTCCTTGAATGCAACGAAGGGATTACCATCGTCATTGCCCAAGAACGGCTCCCCGAACCCGGTCGGTCGTTCATCAATAACGGGAGTATTATATACGAGAAAGCAAGAAAGAAGAAAAAAACAAGCTCTTGCTTGTAGATATGAACGGGGTCGGTGGGTTGATTGGTGGTGGGGTGGGTGCTGCTGCTGCATGGGCCTTTCTTTCTTCCCACCACCATCCACTCCCTCTGCTTCCCTACCAACTGATTGGCCTGTGAACAACGCACCTAATCACCACCAGCAACCTCCTCCACCACCACTTTGCAACCTCCTCTCCCACCTTTCAACGATCACACACACACACACACAACCCCCATCGTCGCTCCCTAGAAGGCCAAATTCCACCTCCTCTGTATCCCACCAACCCAATTCCTCCCGAACATACAATAGCCCGCCATGCTTCCCCAACAGCGCAACAAGGTTGATGTCAGTGTGAGTTCATCGTACCCCGCCCCCTGTCCCGTCCACTTCCTGCCTCGCGGAGCAACGCTACCGCCACCCACCACCACTCCGAACGAAACTCAACTAACGCATGGCCGCAATGGCAGTCACTATCCGCCGAGGAGCAGCGCCTCTTCCGTCTCTACGGCAAACTCCCCTCCAAGCGCGATATCCTCCAGAACAAGCTCAAGGTGCCTCCCTTCCCTCCTCCCTATGCCCTCTTTCCTCCTCCCCACTAACCCCTCTCCCGCACCGCAGGAGCGCAAATACTTCGATTCGGGCGACTACGCACTCTCGAAAGCGGGCAAGGCCAGTGACATCGGCGTGACCAACATCGGCAGCCAGCACCCGCTGCCCGAGAACATCCCGCACATCCACAGCACCCCGACTCCTGGCAGCAAGGCGGGCGACGTCGGATCGCCGATAAAGGAGCACACGCACCTGCATTCGTCGCCGATGGCCAGCGAGGAGCCCGTCACCGCCGAGGAGCTCGAGCGCGAGCAGCAGGAGGAGGACGAGCTGGAGGCCGAGAAGGAGAAGGAGACCGAGGCGTAGCCACACACGGTGCTCTGGGAACTGCTGTGGGTGGTGATGATGATGCAGTGTGAACGGTGACAAATGGTGTGGACAATGGTTTCTTTTTACTTCGTTCGAGCGAACCAGATGAGAAGGGGACTCTGTGGGATGATATCGCAACGCAACCATACCTTTTTACTCTTCACAAAAAACACACAGGCATCTCACGTCCTACCCCCCCCCCTCCTTCCCACACATTGCGCAGATTTTTACAGCATACTCGGTCGTTACAGCACAGTTGCAAGCAAGTGCGTTATCGTCGCCGTCGTTGTTTTCTCTGGCGTTGAGGGGTTCTAGTCTAGTTTTGACCGATGTGGGGGGGCAGCCGTGGTGGGTGCTGGTAGTGATATGGGCTCTCTTTCATCTTCTTTTCCGGTTTTCTTCCTTGCTTCGATTCCGATTTCGAAAGGGGGTGTATGACTTGATGTTCTCTTTTACTTTATTTTTGTCGTATCGCTCGTTGTGTGCTATGTATCTCTTTTTCACCGTGTGAAATTACCCGCTATCTGTCGACTTACTCCGTTGCTTTCCGCTGTTCTGTCTGTTGTCAGCTGCCCTGGGAGATCCCATCTACATATGTATTCTGGTCGTCTCTCTCTCTCTCTTGGGTTCCACTTTTCTAGCTTGCAAGTCAATCGATCGACAAAATGCAGGTGAAAGGTGAGAGAAAGAGGGAAAGAAAGAAAGCCGCACGTCTCACGCCCCCCCCCCTCCCCCCCTCCAAAATCCGGCTCTACCTTCTTTTAAAAGCAGTCTGGAGGTCAGGGAGCTGAGAAACTCGTCCTGGCAAAAATGGCTTCGGTACATCTGTATGTAAGTGGTGGATTTTTTTTTCTTTTTTCCTTTCTTTGTGTTTGTGCGAGATGCGGTCGATCGACCAGATCAGCCTTATGTATCTACTCTATGTATGTACGAACTCGGACCGAGACCTCCTATCGACCGCCGCGGACACACACTCCGGAAAGATAAACGTCACTAAAGTGCCAGTTACCCTCTCCCACGCTTGCGAGGTGGTGGTTAGGGGTATATTCTACAAGTCCACCTTCTCTTTCGAATGTGAACTTTCTCAAAACGCCGTTTATGTAATATTAGTATGCAGCTCTATCCACACCCCACTATTTACTGGTAGGTACTATCCCATTGTCACGTTGGTTTGGGGAAGGAATGATAGACCCTCAGGAATTTCGATGATTTCTCCAATTCTTTTATTCGCAAAGAATCCTTTTTTTTGGATTACCGTTGCGGAAGATCACCGTGAGAAAAAAAAAAGAGTGCCCAATCCGTTCTGATACATCGCATGTTTAAAGTTTAAGCATCACCAGGAGTAGGGCGGCCACGACCGAAACCACCGCGGCTGTAGTTCGAGCAATCAGCATTCCGTCGCTTCCACAGTCGGAAGGGGAGGTAAACTCACAACTCCGGCTTGAACTCTCCGGGAGCTGCACCCTCCTTACCGGCGCCGTCGAACCTCCTCCTGTAGCCACCCTCGCGGTCGCCACGGTCACCACCCTCGCGGCGGGGACGACGGTCACCGCCACCCATTCCGGGCGGCGGGATGTTGGCGCGCGCAGCCTTGACATGGGTGGCGGGCACGATCTCGGAGGGGAGATGCAGCCACTCGCGGAGGTAGCTGAGTCCAGCCTCGGTCAGGGTGTAGTAGTAGTACTGCCACGAGAACTGCGTCTTGACGAAGCCGCGCGAAGTGAGCGACTGGCAAGCCTTGATGACCTATTGGTTGTTCGCCGCGTCGTGCGTGTGTGTCAGCCCGGGCGCGTTCCGTTCGAATACGTACAGAGGGAGAGAGGGGAGGGGCAGCGGACATAGAGGTTCTTGGTGTCGATCTCGCCGTGCTTGGGAAGGTTGAAGTCCTTCTTGGCAACGAGGACTCCCTCACGGAAGAGGTACTCGTGGATGAGCTTGCGGTCGGCCTTGGGGATGAGCCTGTAGCGGAAAAAGCGACCCTCAATCAGCCCATGTGCTCTATCTCTCTCAACGTTTTGTCTGCCTCTCCCTCTCTCCCTCCGTCTCCTGCGCAGCAGCAGCTATCCGCAGATCTCCGCCGGTATCTCCCTCCTGCTCTTCCTTTCATCCGCCTGCGTTTGCTGTCTGCGCTCCCCGCCTTCCGTCGAAATCCCGCCAGGTTTCCCTTTGTTCCTCTTCCCTCAGAGCTTCGAAGGGGCAGAAAAACAAAAGACAGAGAAACGTACATGATTGCGGCTCGTTTTAGCGGGGAGGATAGCTCGGTCGGTCGGTCGTGGGGTCGTGGGGTTTGTCGTCGTCGTTTGGCTCACGATATTACCGTTTCGATCTCCCAATCGTTGTAGTGCGCCCAGGGGTGGCTTCGCGAGGAGGTTTGTGGGCTTGTGGGCTCTGACTGGGATTTTCGCTAAATTAGGGCTTCTTGCCCTCTCCCTCCAAACCCTGGAAGTGGCACTCGGCGCTAAAAACCTCCCGTTCGCCTTCATCACGAGTCACTCAACAGAGCAACGGTTCGATCAAGCGATTCTAGAGTAAAGGTTTTACTCTTTTTTTTTCTTTTCATTTTCTCATCAACCACGTGTGACCTATCCAAATCATGGCGATAGGTCATGTTCACTTGCTGCTTCGAGTAGTTACGTGGGATCATAACTGCTTTGTCGACAGAACATACAAAAAGGAGATTCATGCACGTAGTATCGATGTCAAGATTGAAAACAGACAGCCTCTCAAACGCCAAAAGAAGCAAGTAAGCAACAAAGATCTGCCATGTACATAAAAATAAAATAAAAAGAATACCCGCAAAGAACGAGGTTAAAATGAAGGAAATTTTTTGGGGGGGGGTTGAATAAAAGGGAAAGTGTAAAAGAAATCGTTGGAGCAACTCTATGCCCCCTCTCTATGAATTCGACGTGGGCTTCCCACATTGTTTGAACGAATCCATCTATTCTACCGGCCTCCCTCTCGAGGGAACTTTGGTGTTTTACAATTTGGCCTTGACCTCGCCGATGTCCTTCTCCTTCTCCTTCTTCTGGCCCTTGGGGGGGGACTGCTTGGAGATCGCCGTGGCCTCTTCGTTAATCTCGACGGTTCCGCTCTTATCGCCCTCGCCGAAAAAGATGACTTCGACGGTAAGATCGTCCCTGTGGTATCTGGTTAGAATTGCTGTTTGCTTCAGAGCGGTAAGGGAACATGCCTGTAGCGTCTGGAATACGGGCTAGGCAGAGTCAAGAGAGCACAGAGCATCTCTGAGTTCTTTCCTCCAAGGGCGTTCCTGACGACGTGAGTCGCCGCGTTCTTGTCCTCGCAGACGAATCTCTCGTCTTCCTTCTTGACACCCCACTGCAGAACCCTGATGGGCGCGCGCTGGCCACTGGGGTCCTCCCGATTCTCCTCCACAGGGAGCACCTCCGGCTGCTTTTTTCCGAACCACCCACCGAACCAACCCGCGTTCTTGCCACCGCTAGTGGGGACACTATTGCTAGTCCCTGCTGCTGCTGCGGCAGCAGCCGCCGCAGCCTTTTGCTCCTCGATCCACTTCCCTACCAGGCCGACTACCTCCTCGTTGGTGAGCATCTCCCACAGGCCGTCGGTGGCCATTACAAGGAAGTCGCCGTTCTCCGGCTCGATCTTGGTGGTGGTGATGACAGGCTCCGCAGTAACGTAAGGCGGTGTCTTCAGGAGAGGGTGTGGATTCCGTCCAAAGAATTGGCTCTTGAGCTTCGTCTGCGTCTCGTGGGACCATTTGTAGAAGGCATCTCCAAAGGCCCTGGTCGGCTCAAGTCCTCCCAGAACCCGTCCGTTTCTGATGGCGTGTTCTTCGCCCGGGTGCTCGGCACGGATACGCTTCTCCTCCGACTTGGTGGAACCGGTCTGGTCGTCCGAGAGCGGGGTGGCCGTCCACTTCCCGTTCTGGCCCATCCTGCCCAGGACCGCTCTGCTGTCACCAGTGACGGCGACCTTGAGCAACTGCGAGCGAGACTCGTAGAAGGCAAGGAGCGCACAGGACCCGGAAAGAGCCGGGGCCAGTGTTTCGGCAGCCACGAGCTTGGACGAGCTCTTGAAGACCTTCTCGACGCTCTCGTTCACGATCTCGTGGTCGAGCTTCAAGAAGCCATTCTTGATGGCCTGGTCGATCAGATCTTGCCCGGGAGCTTTCTGCGACGGATCCTCGATGGCCGCCTTGTACATAGCATGCAGCTCACGAGCCACAAACGCGATCAGCACCTGCCTCAGCTTCGCCGAAGTGGTCCATCCGGAATGGCCGTCGAACACGCCCCAGAACATCCAATCGGTGCTTCCGGGGGTTCCGTCCTCGGCGGTGGCGGCGGTGGCAGTCTCGGGAATCTCGACGATCTTCTCGGCGTGGTCGTCCTCGATGGGGTCGTTGCTCGGGACCTGCACGACGTCATACCGGAACACGCCGCGGCCGCGGTTGACCAGATAGCTCTCCTCGTTGCGACGGAGTTTCTTGGTCGCCTCCTCCGGCGACAGCATCTCAACCACCTTCCTGCTGTCCGCGGACTCCTTCGAGATCGGAGCCGACGCTGGCTGCGTCCCCGTGTATATGCCCGCGTTGTCGACGGCCAGGATGCGTTTTCCTTCCGGGGAGTCCTGGGATTGCTGATTGGAGTTCGTGGTTGCGGCTGCGGAGGAGGCGGAGGAGGAGGAGGACGACGACGACGACGGCAGAGCGACCGCTTCACGTGGCGACGGCTGCGTCAGGGCGGCGAGCGAGTCGCGATAGTACCACGCTCCCGTCAAGATGATTCCACTGAGCAGGGCGACCGTGATCTTGTGCCAGTTCATGGACGAGCCGGCACCGTTGCTCGAGTGCGGTCCGGATCCGGAAGACGACGCGGACGAAGACGAAGAGCGGGTTGAACGCAGCACGTTCAGAGCATGCCGGTTGCAGGGAGCGGAGGCGCGGAAGACGGCAGGGTTGCGGAAGAGGAGGAGGCGGACGGCGGCGGTTGAGCGGTAGTAAGGGGGGAGAGGCATGGTCGGAAGGGAGGCGGGGATTTGTGTGGGAAAGGGAGCGGACCCGTTGATGCCTGCTGGTTGCCAGTTAGTTGGGTCGGTTGCTATGGGGAGGGGGTGTACATAGTCTGGGGGGTTTTTTCTTTTGGCTCGCACACGGTTACATAGGAATAAACCCAAGCTTGGCAGCGGCAGGAACGCAACAACGAAAAGGATCTATGTTCATAACTATGTAGAGAGAGAAAGAGTGTTTGCGCACCTCTATTCGGTAGCAAAGGAAGAGTCATCCACAGTCACAGATACTTACTTACACACCCACCGTGAGTTCGAAGCCACCACGCAGACGGGTGTTTGTTGTTCAGCTGGGGGATACGTATGTTTGGTAGGTGTGTAAGCTAAGCAAGCCGAGGCATGCGGGAATCAAACAGCACATAATCGGCCAATCATGTGACGCTATGTACCGTACGTATGTATCTCCAGAGAAGAAGAGACCAGATAAGCCGGCCCACTAGCTGAAGTGACATTCCGTGACCAAACAGCCCCGTACATCTCACTCACTACGTCTGTATGTATGGCTGACTGGAATGCGAAGTCACAGACTCTTCGGGGTAATGTATGGCGGGGGGAATCGGCAGCGGACAGACACAAGCGCGCCCGAGTCACCCT
>Ga0307508_10000707_pt1 | contig 39729 bp, 31 predicted proteins | sample 9_EM_MG_FD_203089 | JGI IMG/M metagenome (GOLD analysis project Ga0307508, IMG submission 203089) | Populus trichocarpa ectomycorrhiza microbial communities from riparian zone in the Pacific Northwest, United States - 9_EM | ecosystem: Host-associated > Plants > Roots > Unclassified | place... | reverse complement strand
TGGCAAAGCCGTCGTGGTAGTGGCCGAGGTAGCGGGCGCGCGCGTCGCTGAGCGTGGGTAGATTCGTATCCCCCACGATCATGACCGGGCCGCTCTCGCGGTCGGCCATGGCGGCAGTCGCCTTGACTTGCAGCGCGCGCAGCGCGGCCGTTGACTCGATTTCAGGCGAAGCTTGTCCCTGCACGATGCGACCGGACAGAATCTCGCGGCGCAAACCCTGGCCGCGCATTTTGAGGAAGCCCCCGCGCGGCGAGACGGTGTGCAGATTGTAGATCGTGACTTTGCCGAGGGGCGTCTCGAGCACGAAGCGCATGAACCGCGGTGAGCGCAACCTGCCGAAGAACGGAATGCCGGGCGGAATGTCGCTCGAAACGATCGGAAACTTGCTGGCTACGAAGAACTGGTCCCTCGCGGAAATGTTCGCAAAGAATGGCGAAAGTTGCGTCTTCATCTGCTGGGCGCGCCAGTCAGGCAGCTCTTGGATGACGACGATGTCTGGCGAATGCGAGATGATTTCGTCAACGAGCGGCTGAAATCCACTACTACCGGAATCGACGTTGAAGCTGAGAATGCGGAAGCTCCGCTCACCGTCAGCTGGATAGCTCCGCCACGAGACCACCAGCCCCATGAGCGGAAACAGCATCAACCACAAGGAAACGATCTGCAGTGCGAGCCAGCGCCAGCGCCGAGTCAGGGCGAGCCCGAGCGCGATCGCCGGCAAGGGCAACGCGAAGCCCACTCTCGGGAGATACAGCCCGACGGCCGTGACCCACCAATCTTCACTGATGAAGCGCAGCGCGAGCAGCACGATCAGCAGCGCGACCGGGTAGCCGACGGCTAAGACCGCGAGGCTCGCCCGAAACCAGCGTCGCAGACGTCCGCGCTGCTTGGGGGCGTTGCTCATCGTCCGGCCCCCGATAATAGTAGCAATGCTCGAGGCGCGCTTCACCAAAGACTCGAACGCCACATCAGTGTCGAGCGACCGGCTCGGCAGTGGCAAGGCCGGCCTTTCAGGTTTCGCTTTACGGAAGGTTCGAACCGAGCCTAGCCTCTCTGCACTTTGTGGAGGCTGGTTTCTGCTCTGCTGTTGGCCGGTGCGTTGGCTCTATGCGGTTGCGGCTCGCTCGGTAACTACACCTGGTACAGCGCGGTGCCGCAAAGCGAATGGTCGACGGCGCCGGGCGAGTACATCATCGCGCCGGGCGACACCATCAGCATTCGCGTCTACGACCAAGATCCGCTGTCGGCGCACGCCAAGCTTCGCAGCGACGGTCGCCTGGCCATGCCGTTCATCGGCGAGGTCATGGCGGTGGGCAAGACACCGGCCGCGCTCGCGCTCGAGCTCGAAGCGCGGTTGAAGACCTTCATCGTGAGCCCGCGCGTGATCGTCAACGTGGAAGACTCGCTACCGATCACGGTCAGCGTGCTCGGTGAGGTGGGGACTCGCGGCAATCTGTCGCTGCCAGCGCCAGCCACACTGCTGCAGGCGCTGGCGCAGGCGGGAGGGCCCACGGACTTCGCCGACAAGGACGCGATCTTTCTGGTCAGGCAGAAGCCGGTGTTTCGCCGCATTCGCTTCAGCTACGACGCGCTGCTCACGAACGAGGGGGGAGCCGCGACCTTTCCGGTGCGGACCGGCGACGTCATCGTTGTTCAATGAGCGAGGCGAGCGGCGATGCTGACCTTACCTGCGTTGGCAGCCGTCACGCTCTCTCTGTCTGACGGCTCCGGCGCCGACCTTCGCTATGTACCAGAGCGGAGCGGCACGGCGCTCGATCTGAGCACGACGCCTGCTGCAAACCTGTCGCTGACGGGCAAGACCTCCAGCTTCGACGCCGGCTACAGCGCGCGGCTCGCCCTCTTCGACGTCACGCGCAGCAGCGACTTCGGCGCGCAGCATCTGGCCAGCGTCGCCTACGCTTGGGGGCTGCAACGGCTCAAGCTCAGGTTGGCGCTGAACGGCACGTATGGCGAGGTCTTGTTCTACAACGCCATCGTCGCACAGCCCATCGCTCCGGCTCCGGCGAACGGCGACACGGCGCCAGCGCCGACGGCACAGCCCGTCATGCCAGCTGCGCCGCAGCTCGTGCCGCAGGCGTCGATCTTGACCATCGTCGGACTCGCTGCCTCGTTCGCTGCAAACTACCGCTTCACGCGGCGCTGGTCCGGCTTCATGGGCCTCGGCTTTGGCGTGGGCGGCGGCATCCGCGGCTCGGAAGCCAGTCTGCCCTTTCACTACGGGCCCTCGGCTGGCGTAGGCGCAACCTACCAGCTGGCTCGGCTCGACAGCCTGAGCAGCAGCCTGAACACCGCGCTCGACTTTGCGCCCAAGACGCACGGCAAATTTCAAACCATCACGCTGCTGGAAACCCTGAGCCACGGCTTTTCCGCGCTCACGCTCGGCAGCCTCGGTGCCGGCGCCAGCTACGTGCAGATCAGGCCGAGCGAGCGCGCCAAGAGAACGCGCTCGGTCAACGCCGCCGGCATCGCCTCGCTGCTACACGCTTTCAGGCTCGAGGGCGGCGCGCAAATGACGGCGACCGGCGGCGCGACGCTGCTCAGTAACTACGATCCGGTGCTCGGGACGGTCACGCAAAGCCTAGGTGCAAGCGTGGGACTCGGCTGGTCACGCAAGAAGCTGACCATGACGGCGGGCGCCCAGACCGGCCACAGCTTGCCCTTCAATGACCGGAACGCCTTCGTTACTTATGGGGCTACGGCAGGTGCCACCTACCAGTTATTCAAGTCGGTCCAGCTTCGGGCGGGCGGCTTTTGGACGCATCAGGTGCTCCCGGCTTCGAGCACGCTCGCCAATCCCATTCCCGACCGCTGGGGAGCGAGCCTTGGGGTCACCGTGGTCGCCCCGCCCATCGTATTGTGATGTCCAGGAAGCTGCCTCAAATGACTACGCTCGATGTCTCGATGGCTGCAGCGCAGCCGACCAAGCGTGCACCCTTTCATATTCCGTCGCTCGACGGCATACGCGCGGTGTCGTTTCTGATCGTGTTTCTGTCGCACGCGGGGCTGAAGGGCAAGGTGCCGGGCTACTTCGGGCTGAGCGTGTTCTTCTTTTTGAGCGGCTACTTGATCACGACGCTGCTGCGTATGGAGTTCGACAGCAGCCAGGACATCAGCCTCAAGCAGTTCTACCTGCGGCGCGCGTTCCGCATCTTTCCCCCGTTCTACTTGGTGCTGCTTCTGGCGTACGTGCTGACCGCTCTCGGTGCCTGGCATGGCTCGCTCGGCGCTACGGCGATCGCTGCGCAGCTCTGCCACCTGACCAACTACTACATCATCCAGCACGGCTGGTGGGAAGGCCTGGCCCCAGGCACGTGGGTGTACTGGTCGCTGGCGGTCGAGGAGCACTTCTATCTGGTGTTCCCGCTCTTGTACCTGTGGCTGCGCCGGCGCGGCCTCAACGGTCGCGAGCAAGCCATCGCGCTGCTCGGCATCTGCTGCGCGATTCTGGCCTGGCGCTACATCCTGGTGTTCGTGCTCGACGCGGCCAAAGATCGCACCTACGTGGCGAGCGACACGCGGATCGACTCGATCATGGCCGGCTGCGTGCTGGCGGTTTGGAACAATCCGGTGCTCGACGAGCAGGGTCCGAGTGACCGTCGGCTCGGCCTGCTTTGGCTCCCGCTCGGTGGGCTGATGCTGCTGGTCAGCTTGGTTTTCCGCAATCCGAATTTCGAGCAAACCGTTCGCTACACGCTGCAAAGCTTCGGACTCTTGCCGGTGTTCGCTGCCGCCATCCGTTGGCACGCGCGTTTTCCCTTCAATCTGCTGAACACGAAGCTCGCCAAGTACCTGGGCTTGCTCTCGTATTCGATGTACCTGACGCACACGATGGTGATCTGGGGCCTGGAGGATCGGACCCACCTACCCGAAATCGTCAGAGCCGCGCTGGCCCTGGCGATCGTCGTGGCGGCGGCGGCGGGCATGCATCGCTTCGTAGAGAAACCGTTCGGCGCCCTGCGTCGGCGCTTCGGCTCTGCAGGAGCCTAGGGACTAGCCCGCTCACGGCGGAGCGGCGTCGTGAGCGCGATCTTCGCGTGTCGTGCGGATCCAAGGGCCGTCGGCGCGCGCGCTCTTGCGACCGCCCAGCGTGAGCTTCCACAGCACGTAGATCGGCGCTAGCGCCAGGTCGCGCAGACCACGCAGGCCGGTGCCCGACACCGACCAACCGCGCAGCACGTACAGCGCGACCGCCGCGACGGCGCAGGCCCACGGCGCAAGCGCGAGCCAAAAGGGGCCGCCCGCGACCAGCGCCGCGCCGAGCGCCAGCGCGAAACCGCCAAGGCTTGCCAGCGCGATCTGGGACAGCGGCGGCACCAACAAATCGAAGCCCAGATCGAACAGCACGCGATCGCCAGACGCAAGGCCGCGTTTGACCAGTCGCATGCCGTGGGCCTGCCTGAGCGCCTTGCGACCACCTTCCCAACGCGTGCGTTGCGAACGCGCTGCCGCCGCCGACGACACCATCTCACCGTACACGTGCCCAGCGTCGGCGTAATGGACGCGCTGGCCCGCCTCTCCGAGTCGGATTCCGTACTCGACGTCTTCGACGATCGAGAAGGCGTCGTGCGCGACAGTGCGCAGGATTTCGGCGCTAAAACACATGCCGTTGCCACGCAGCCCCGCCGACAACGCCAGCCGCTCACGGCCGCGGCCGCGCACGATATGAAACGCTCCGAATGCGACGGCGATCAACCGGGTGCGCCAGGATTGATGCGGATTGCGCACGGCGTAGTCGGCTTGCACGGCGTGCGCCCCCGCGGCCAGGCAGGACGAGAACGTCGTGAGCAAGTTGGGTGACACCAACGTATCGGCGTCGATCACGACCACCGCGTCTACATCTCCCGCCAGCCGTTCGAACGCGTACTTGAGCGCATAGCCCTTGCCGCGCAGCTGGTCGTCATGGCGCTCGAGCACTTCTGCGCCGCTTTCGCGCGCGCGCGCGGCAGTGGCGTCGCTGCAGTTGTCGGCCACGACCAATACCGCGAAGGCGTGCTTGGGATAGTCCAACCCGAGCAGGCTCTGCACGGTATCCGCGATGCCTTGCTCTTCGTTGTGGGCCGGCACGATCAGCCGGAACACGTGCAGCTTCGGGCTCGCTGCAAGCGGCGCCGGCTTGCCCGAAAGCAGCACGAACAGCAGCAGGTAGCCAGCCAGCAGCACGACAGGCAACGACAGCAGAGCCAGAGCTACGGCTAGCGCGAGCACGTCAGCCCCCGGGCGCCGGAGGCCAGCGAATATCACCGAGCAGCGGCACGCCGAGCATGTCCACTTGCCAGCGCTCGACCACCTTGTCCGTGCGAAGCTCCGCGAGCACGGTCGCCAGAATGCCCAGCACCAAGCTCATGAGCAGACCCGCGCCGAGGATGATCGGAATCTTCGGTTTCGACGGCTGGGCGGGTGGCTCGGCAGGGATGACGATTTGATAGCGGTGCTTGAAGGCCGCCTGCGCGGTGTCCAGATCGACCCGCGCGGTTCCGATCTTGTCCCGCAGCGTCGCAAACTTGTTCACCGCCGTGCGAAACTGCGCGCTGACGGTCGGATCCAGCTCCTGGTTGTCTTCCTGCAGCAGCCGCATGATGTCGGCGGGCAACGGCTCGACCGAAGAGGCGCCTGGCGTGGCCCCGGCCGCGCCAGGTACCACTCCGCGACCGGGCGAGCGGAAAGCCGCCTCTTCTTGTTGAATGGCAGTCTTGGCCTTGAGCTTGTCGTTCAGATCTTTGAGCTCGGAGCGCGTGGTAACCAGCGCCGGGCTGTCCCGCTGAAGCTCCGCGACATTGTTCTCCGCCATGGCCACCATCGGGTGCGCCGACGTGAACTTGGAGCGAAGCTCCGTGAGCGTTTGCTCGGCGTTGTCCAAGCGGCGAGCGCGATCGGCTTCCATGGCCTTCAGCGCTTGCTGCTTCTCGGCAACTTGGGTGCGCAGCTCGGTCAAGTCTTCCGAGGGCGCGGCGGCCTTGGCCGGCGGCGAGTAGGGACGCGTGGCGGCCGGGCGCTGGGCGCCAGCGCCAGCAGCAGCAGCGGGCTTGGCCGCCTTCTGCGTGTCGTCCACCTTGCCCTGACTCGCCATCGTTTGAATCTCCTCGCGCAGCTCGTTGGCATGCCCTTCGAGGATCGCAATGTACTCGGTGATGGTCGAAATCTCGGCGACGTGCCGGGCGCGCAGGAAGCTTTGGTCCGCCGCGTCGGCCAGCCTGGCAGCTGTCTGCGCGTCGCCCCACTCGGCGCTGATGATCAGCTTGCTCTCGTTCCAGCCGGGCGGCTGCACGTAGAGCGAGCTCTGCACCATACCGATCAGCGCCTCGCGCTTGGCTGCGTCGCCGACCTCGCCCTTGAATATCTTCCTGAGTCGCTGCTTGAAACGCGACAGCGGTGGCAGGGTCGTCTCCCACGTCTTCACCAGCTGCAGGTCGTCGACGATGGCCGCCACGTTTTCGCTACTGGTAATCACCTCGTTGGCGCCGCCGAGCGAGCCGCCCATGCGGTCGCCGTCTAGGTTGTGGCTATCTTGGGCGGCCACCACCGTCACGCAGCTGTAAGAGCGCGGCCAGACGACGACGGCCACGACGGTGACCAAGGCGATAGCGGCCGTGGTGACGGCGCCGAGCACGCGGTGACCGCGGAGCGCCCGGGCAACATAGGCCAAGTAGCTCCGGACTAGCTCACTGGTTGGCGTCCCTGGGCCCGCGCTCTCGTCGTCGTCGCTATCCATTTCTTGAGGCTTTCGCTGTCCGGAACGCTAGCCCGCTCGGGAGGTGACAGCAATCTAACCACCCGCGCTCCCACGATTTTCTGGGTCGGCTCGGCAATTCCTTTGCAGCCGAAGCGGAAGGTCGGCAAATGGACGACATGCCGCGCGGAAACAAGATCCAACGTCGGGTCTTGTTGGCCATCGCGCTCGGGTCGCCGGTTGGCGTCGGAGCTTGGTGGCTGCACACACAAATCAGCGGCAGGGCTGCGCCCGAGCAACACGAGCAGCGCAGCCAACGCGCCGCAAGTCCCTTCGAGGTCGCCGAGGCCATCTACGACGGCGGACTGCAACGCGGTTGGGACGATCGCAGCTGGAGCAAGCGTGAGCTCGTGGAAGGCGTGCCAGCGCGCGTCAGCTTCGACAGCTTCGGCGGGCTCGCTCTTCATCACGAGCTCTTGCCGGCGAGCTTCGGCGCGGTCGTGTTTCGCTTCAAAGCCCCGCCGGCCTTCGGAGAGTTCTTATCCCTGGCGCTGATTGCAGATCGCCAAACGACCGAGCGCAGCTTTCCGCGGGTGGCCGTTGCCGGTGACTATCTGTTCGAGCTGGCCGACGGTTGGAAGGAGGCGCGCGTACCGCTGGTAGCTCTCGACCCGGAGGGAAAACCCTTTTTGGGCCTGACCCTGCAGGCACGGCGAATGGTGCCGTCCGACCCGGTGCTACTCGACAAGCTGGTGCTGAGCCGGGGCCCCGGTGGTGCGCCGACGAGCGCCGCTATCAAGACACACCGCAGCTTCGTAACGCTCGATTGCCGTGAAGACGCCAAAGCCATAAGCCCGCTGATCTACGGCATCGCCGTCGGAGTGGTAAGCTCGGGCGAGACTGCTCATCGCATCGGCGGCAACGCCATGACCAGGCTGAACTGGGACCTCGGCAACACTTGGAATACCGGCAACGACTGGTTTTTCGAAAACGTCAAATCAGACGACGGCGGGCTGGCGTCCTGGTTGAGCGGCACGCGGGCCAGCGGCTTGCAGATGGCGCTCACGGTCCCGACCATCGGCTGGGTCGCGAAAGACGCGGTTTCGTCGGGCTTTCCGCGCAGCAAGCTGGCTCGGCAACGCAAGTACGACGAGCATCGACCCGAGGCGGGTGACGGCTTCTCGGAGGAGGGCAAGGCGCTCCAGCCGCTCCCGCCCACGCAGACCAGCGAGCCCGCGCCACCGGAACGCATTCAGCGCTGGGTCGAACAGCTGCGACAGCGCGACCAACTCAGCGGTGGCCGTAGCGTGCAGCTGTACATGCTCGACAACGAACCCGACCTTTGGCACGTGACCCACCGCGACGTTCACCCCGATCCGCTCACCTACGATGAGCTGCTCGATCGCACGCTGCGCTACGGCGCGGCCGTGCGCAAGGCCGACCCCGAAGCCGTGATCGCGGGGCCCGCCTCGTGGGGCTGGACCGGCTACTTCTTTTCCGCGAAAGACACGGTCGCGGGCGCGATGCTGCAGCCAGATCGGCGCGCGCACGGCGGTCAGCCGCTGCTCGCCTGGTACCTGCAGCAGCTCGCCGAGCACGAGCGCGCCACCGGCGAGCGTATCCTCGACGTGCTCGACGTCCACTACTATCCGCAAGCCGACCAAGTCTACTCGGCCAAAGCCGATCCGGAGACCGCCGCGAGACGCGTGCGCTCGACGCGCTCGCTGTGGGACCCGACGTACGCTGACGAGTCGTGGATCAATGAACCGGTTCGGCTGCTGCCGCGCCTCAAGGAGTGGGTCGACCGCAACTACCCGGGGCGCAAGCTCGCCCTCGGCGAGTGGAGCTTCGGCGGCGAGCAAGACATCAGCGGCGGCCTGGCGACGGCCGAAGCTCTCGGCAGGTTCGGGCAGCACGGCCTGTATGCGGCCTTTTACTGGAACAAGCCCGAACAAGGCTCCGCAACGTATTGGGCGTTCCGAGCGTTTCGCAACTATGACGGCAAGGGTGGACGCTTTCTCGACTTTTCGGTGAAAGCGGCGAGCGCCAAGCAAGTGTCTGTGTTCGCGTCGCGCGACCAGACCAGCTCGCACCTAGTGCTGGTGCTGCTGAATCTCGACCCGAGCTACAGCGCCGAGCTCGACTTCGAGCTGAGCTCGTGCGGTGAGCTCGAGCTGGGTCGCAGTTTCAGCTACACGGGCGGCAAAGACGGCATCGTGGGCGACACGGGACCAGCCAAAAGCCTGTCGGGGCTCACGCTGGCACCGTACTCCATCAACATCGTCGAGCTCAGCGCACGCCGCTGAGCGAGCAGCGGCGCCTCACTTGTTCGAGCCGAGATCGTCGCTACGCACGATGGTCGAGCCGATGAAGCGATCTTTGCCGATCTTGTTCACGGTGCGTCGTGATTCGCCGAAGCTCATGCTCTCGAACAGCACGCACAAGAGCAGCTTGTCGGCCACCTGCGTCAAAGTCTCGGCTACCGGGTCGTCCTCGACCGGCGCCACGGCGATCAGAATGCGGTCACCACCGACGCGGTAGTGCTGGATCTCTTCGGTGAACTCCACGACCTTCGAGAGCTCGACGGCGGTACCATCGGCGACGTGAACCGGCAACCTCAGGTGAGTGTTGCCCGTTCGCGCCAGGGTGACCGCCAAGCGCAGCGTGAAGTCGAGCGGGGCGCCGCGACTGGCAGGAATCAGCGCGAGCACGGACCACGGCTTCGCCTGCAGCGACAGCCAGAGCCTTTGCAGGTCGGCGTTGCGCCAAGCCTCGACGTGTTGGGGCGCTGGGTGCGCGAGTGCGGTGATGGGGTCCTGTTTCGCGCTCATTTTGGAGGCCGGTTCACGTGGCGACCCATTGTCGCCCGGGTCGCTGTACCTCGCAAGTCACTGCGCGAGTACCCGCTGGTAAACGTCGCCCGTCTCACGCGCCATGCGTTGTGGGTTGAAGAATTCGAGGACTCGCGTCCGGCCGTATTCGCCCATCTGCCGACGTAGCTCGGCGCTACGCAAGAGTTGGCTGATATTTTCGGCGAGCCGGGGCACGTCCCAAGGCGGCGAGAGCAGCCCGGACTTGCCCTGGGTAACGACCTCGGGCGTGCCACCGTTGTCGATGCCGATCACCGGCTTGCGCATGGCCATGGCCTCTAGAAACACGACCCCGAACGGCTCCTCGAAGCTCGGCATCGTGAACAGGTCGCTGGCGGCCAAGATGCGTGCAGCGTCGCGGCGATGACCGGTGAAGATGACGTTCTGCTGAATGCCCAAGCGTTCGACCAGAGCTTTGAGCTCTACGGTGTAAGAGCCCCCGTGCACGTAGCGCTCGTCGGCGCCGACGATCAGCACGCGCAGCGCCGGGAACTCTTTGACGACGATCGCCGCAGCTTCGAGCAGCTGCGTCGGCCCCTTCCACGAAAACAAGCGCGAGATAGAGGCGATGACCGGTGCGTCCGGCGTAAGGCCCAGCTCACGCCTGACTTCACTGCCGTCCAGATCCGGGTCCCAGGTGGATGCGTCGAGCGCGTTCAAGACCGTGTACACGCGCGAAGGGGGCACGCCCATGTCGACGATGGTGTCGCGCACGTAGGTCGAGATGGCCAGGGCCGCATCTGCGTGCCGCACCGAGGCCCGCGCCGATAGTTTGTATTCCATCGACCACTTCACGTGCACGTGAACGATGGATTTTGCGCCGGTGAGCTTGCCCATGGCCACCGCGTATGTGGCATCGCGCGGCTTTTCGGTGCCGTGTAGGATGCGAATCTTGTTTTGCTTGATGTAGTCGCGGAGCGCGAGCACTTCGCTCGGAAACGAAAGTAACGAACGCAAGCCGCGCACCGTCTCGGACAGCGAACGCCGTGTGAGCCCGGGCGCAAAATCGGTCTCGCGCAGGTGAATCCCGGGCATTTTCCGGTAGCTCTGCAGCGAGTACGGTACGTCGGAACCGTCGCCCCGCGTACAAGCTACGTGCACCTCGAACTTGTCGCGATCGAGGTGGCGCGCAATCTCGGCCTGGATCAAGGAATCGGCGCCGAATCCGGTCTGCGATTGGATGAAGAGTACAGCGATCTTGTCTGCCATTCGAAGTCAACCGACGGGAGCGAAAGCGCCGGCAAACTAGGTCGGAAGGGACCTGACAGCAACGGGGCGCAGCTCAAGCCGCGAAGCGGCAATCTGGCGGCGCTTTTCGCTCGTTTCAGTGCGCGAACACAAAACACTGTGGCAAAATATGACGCAGGGATGACGGTAAGCTACAGCCATCTCGAAACCGTTGGGCGCAACCTCCGGCAGGTCGTTAACGGCCGCGCCCACGGTAGCGATAGCCCCCGGTCCAATGTATCGACTTGATTTCCGAAGGCTTGCCCCGCGCGCGTCGAGTCGCGCGAGCGCAAGAAAGTGGCATGTGACTATGTTCGGCGCAAGATCTTGTCACCGAGCGCACGCCGCTCGCAAGCTGCGGGCTCGACGCTACGTTCGCTCGCAGGTACGCTAGCAGGGATGAACCGAAGCCTACTGTGCTTGGTGATGTGCGCGTTCTCCGCCATGGCGTGCTCCTCGAGCGAAGGAGCCAAAGCGAACGCAGGCGGCAGCGATAGCGGCGGCGGCAGCGATGGCGGCGGCGGCCGCCCTGGCGGTGGCCGCCCTGCTAGCGGTGGTGGCGGTGGTAGCCCTGCCAGCAGCGGTCGGCCCGCGACAGGCGGCGAGACTCCCGGCAACGGTACGCCTGACGGTCCGGGCTCGGGTCCCTGCGATCTGAAAGCGGCCACCTTTTGCGAAGCGCTCGACAAGCCCGCTCCCGGCGGCCGAGCGGGTGACTTGGACGAGACCCTGTGGAGCATGGCGCGCGCCAGCCAAAAAGTGAATTCGGGCCAGGGCGAGCTGATCTCTTGGCCGCAAGTGCCGATGTCCGCCTGCGGCAAAACGACCATGGTCTTCCCCGACCAAGACAGCATCATCTGCACGAACCCGACCACGGGCCGCAAAGAGCTGACGAGCGTGTTCGACGACGCCGAAGGGCCGGTCTTCCAGTCACTGCGCGCGATTCAGCCCTTCGACTTCGACGGTCGCGTCGGCCACATCAGCCTGGACATCGATGCCAAAACACGCACACCGGAGGGGCACGGCTGGTGGTGGGAGCTCGTGATTGCCGACGAGCCGGTGCCGGTGCCCTACCAGGAATTCGTGTCGCACGCGCTGATGGCGCACAAAGGAGTGGTCATCGAGTTCGAGGGCATCTCCAGCTTCGACGGCTCGACGAACGAAGTGTCACACGTATTCGTCGAAGATGGCTACAAGTACGCGCACGAGTTCGCGCGCGAGCAGGTCAATTTCTCCTCCTTCGCGACCAAGGAAGAGGTGCTGAATCACCTCGAGATCCTGATCAGCAAGGACACGCTCGAAGTTTACGCCACCGACCTCGACGACATGTCGACTTTCCGCAGGGTGGCGCACCTGGACGGGCTGGGTCTTTCGTTTACGCGCGGCTACGTCAACCTCCAGCACTCGCAATACAACGCGGCCAAGAGCGGTCAGCTCGACCGTTTCGTGACCTATCACATCGGCGAGCTGGGCTTCGATGGCCCGGCGCTGCCGCGCGCGCGCTCGTACCAGGTGCCCGACGCTCTCGGGACGGGCAGGACACCCGATGTCAAGAACCTAGGCTACCTCGTCGACAACGACATGGCGGCTACCACGACCTCTTTTACGCTGGACGCCGTCGACACCAGCGACGCGACCGAAGCGCGCATCAATTTCAACGCCTGGTACTTTACGAGCGAGCGCTCGATCCAGTTCCGCTTGAACGGCGGGACCTGGCACACCTTCAAGCATCCGTATCCGGACTCGAGCCCGCAGACTCGCGCCGTCACGATCCCGGTCGACTTGGCGGATCTCAAAGATGGCTCGAACGCGCTCGAGCTGCGCACCACCGGCACGTCGACGCAGCCACCCATGGTGATCTGCAGCGTCGAGCTCGAGGTCGTTCCGAAATGACACGAGCGCGAGCCTGCCTGGCCCTGTTGGGCATGGCTTGGCTCATCGGCTGCGCCAGTAGCCCGCCGAAATCCGCGGGGACGGACGACGTGCAGGCGAAGCTGCAGAGCTTGGCGCCCAAAACGCTGCCTCTGCCCCCGCCGGACGTGAGCAACAAGTGGGCGGACGACGCGGCCGCCGCGCGTTTGGGGCAGCGCGTTTTCTTCGACCCGGGTTTTGCCGGCGCCCTGCTCGATCCGGACAACGTGGGTGACCCGAGCACGCTCGGGGTCGTGGGCGACACGGGCAAGGTGGCGTGCTCCGGCTGCCATATACCAGAGGCGGGCTTCGTCGACGTTCGAAGCCCGCGCGAGACGACGTCGCTGGCTGCAGGTTGGAGCCGGCGTCGCACCAAACCACTGCTCGACGTGGGGCAGGCAAAAATCTTGATGTGGGACGGGCTGCACGACGCGCTCTACAACCAGCCGTTCACCCCGTTCGAGTCGGGCGTCGAGATCAACAGCTCGCGCCTCTACGTCGCCGAGCGCGTGTACACCGAATACCGCACGGAGTACCAAGCGCTGTTCGGAGCGATTCCAGCGCCGCTCGACGACAAGACGCGCTTTCCGCAGCTCACGGCCGCGCAAACTGGCTGCCGTTCGCTCCACACCACGACGGACGGCAACCTGACCACCGGCGTCGATTGTCACGGCGTGCCGGGCGACCAGGCCGAGTACGACGGCCTGGCCGAAGCCGACAAGGAGATCGTGACGCGCGTCGTCGTGAACCTGGGCAAGGCGCTGGCCGCCTACGAGCGGCTGCTGAGCTGCGGCCCGGGTCGTTTCGATGCCTACGTTCACGGCGACAGCAAGGCGCTGTCAGATGCTGAAGTGCGCGGCGCCAAGCTGTTCGTGGGTAAGGCCAATTGCATTCAGTGTCACTCGGGACCCTTTTTCAGCGATCAGCAGTTTCACAACGTCGGTCTGGCGCCCGGCGGCGTGGGCGCCGCGGGCCGCGCCTACGACACCAACGACCATGGCGCGGCCGAAGGTCTCAAGTCAGTGCTCGCCGACCCGCTAAACACCAAAGGCATCTACAGCGACGGCGACGACGGGCGGCTGCCGGCCGATGTCGCAAGTTACATGGAAGGCGCGTTTCGCACGCAGCCGCTGCGCTGTGTCGCGACGCGTCCGTCGTTCATGCACACTGGCCATCTGCACGCGATCGCCGACGTGGTCGCGTTTTTCGCGCGCGGCGGCGACGCCACGGGCTTCGAAGGCAGCAGCGAGAATTTCGATCGGCATCTGTCGAGCGATGAGCAGGCCGACATCGTTGCCTTTCTCGGCTCGCTGGACGGGCCTGGACCCGCCGCCGCTCTGCTCACCGCGCCGAGTCCTTGATGACCCTTCCGCGCGTCGCGACTAGGACGCTGCTGGCGCTGTGCAGCGCGGCCGCGGGAGCGTGCACGAGCCCGCAGGCGGATCGACCCGTGGCGGCCCCGAAACCCAGGGCGACGGCTGCTGCGACGGCGCTGCCGAGCAGCCCCGAATCCAGGGCGTGCGCATTGAAGCAGCCCGCATTCTGCGACACCTTCGACGAACCTGCTCCCGGCGGCCGCGGCGGCGACTTGAACGAAAAATCCTGGAGCGTTGCGCGCGTGAGCCAGAAGGTCAATCCGGGTCAGCGTGAGCTAGTGTCATGGCCGTCGGCGACGCTTTCGGCCTGCGGCAAGCTCGTGCCAGGCGTATTTCCCGTCCAAGACGTGATCATTTGCCGGAACCCCCGGACAGGCAAGAGCGAGCTCACCAGCGTGTTCCACGACGCCGAGGGACCAACCTTTCAGTCGTTTCGCGTGCTGCAGCCGTTCGACTTCGCGGGGCGGGTCGGCCGCATCAGCTTGGACATCGACGCCAAGACCCAAACCCCCGAAGGCCACGGCTGGTGGTGGGAGCTCGTGATCGCCGACCAGCCGGTGCCGGTGCCATACCAGGAATTCGTGTCGCACGCGTTGATGGCGCGCAAGGCGATCGTGATCGAATTCGAGGGCATTTCCAGCTTCGACGGGTCGTCGAACGAGATGTCGCACGTGTACGTCGAAGACGGCTACAAATACGCGCACGAATTCACGCGCGATCAGGCCAGCTTCGTCGCGTTCAAGACCAAGGAGGAGGTCCTGAATCATCTCGAAGTGCGGCTGAGCCAAGACATGCTCGAGGTCTGGGCCACCGACCTGGACGACATGTCCAGCTTCCGCAAGGTTGCGCACGTGGACGGGCTGGGCTTGGGCTTCACGCGCGGCTACGTCAACCTGCAGCATTCGCAATACAACGCGCACAAGGGCGGGCTCGACAGCTACGTCACGTATCACGTGGGCTCGCTCGGCTTCGATGGCCCCAAGCTGCCCCGCCCGCGCTCGTATCAGGTGCCCGACTCGCTCACGACAGGGCGGACGAACGACGTGAGAAATCTCGGCTACTTGGTCGACCAAGGCATCAGCACCTGCTGCGATGGCAACGGCTCGCTGCCTGGCTTCAAGCTCGAAGGCGTGGACCTAACCGGCGCCACACTCGCGCGCCTCAACCTGAACGCCTGGTACTTCACGGCGGAACGCGGCATCGAATTTCGCTTCAACGGTCGGAGCTGGCGGCGCTTCGGGCATCCCTTCCCGCGATCGATGCCGCAAACGCGCGCGCTCAGCATTCCCGTCGAGCTCGCGGATCTCGAGTCCGGTCAGAACCTGTTGGAGCTGCGCACGACGGGCGCGTCGACGGAGCCGCCGCTGGTCGTCGCCAACGTCGAGCTCGAAGTGGTTCCGCGCTGATACCGGGCGCTCACAGGCTACGCACGGGCTTGGCCGGCACCCCCGCGACCACGGTGCGCGGCGGCACATCGCGCGTGACCACGCTGCCAGCCGCTACCACGCTGCCTGTGCCGATCGTAACGCCGCGTAGCACGATCACGCGAGCGCCGACCCACACGTTGTCCTCGAGGATAATCGGCGACGAAGGGGGGCGCTCGTCGCGCCGCTCCGGCTCCAAGCTGTGAAAGTCGTTGTCCATCATCATCACGTACGTGCCGATGTTGCAGCGCGCCCCGATGCGCACCAGGCTGGTGGCGGCGATCGAGCAGCCGTAGTTGATGAACGCGCGGCTACCAATCTCGAGTGTGCCGCCCGGCTCGACCGCAATTTCGATCGGCGTGATGGTCGAGAACAAGCGCACGCGATCGGCGATCACGAGCCGACCGAGATTCTTGATCCTGGGCTGCCCGTAAACGCGACAGCGCTCGCCGACTTCCGCGGCGTCGCGAAAGTACCAGCGCGCAGCCAACACGGCTCTAACGTTGTCGAAATGGTAGCGCGCGTTCATCAGCAGTGGGGCCGTGTCGGTGCACAGCGCACTACAGCATACTGACGATCTGCACTTTCCGGAAATTGGCCCACTGGCCAGGCCGCGCAAGCCGCGCAAGCCCGCAAGCCAACACAGGAAGCGGCGTGATTTCTTGTTGCCTCGATGAAGCGCCGGCCGGCGCAAGTGCAGACGGTGGTTGGCGTGAAATTCGGAGCGATGGTAGAAAAGCGTGTGCTGCTCCGCATGTCGTCGATGACTCGCACGCTGGCGATCGCTACGGTGCTGTGCGCGTGCCGCTGCGCAAGCTCGCCCAACACTACCCGGGTCAACAGCGGAGGCGCGGGCGGGCTCGTATCGAACGCGGGAAGCAGCAGCGAGACGGAAGGCGGCAGCACCAAAGGCGGCGTCAGCGCAGCGGGTAGCGGCGGTAGCTCGAAAGGCGGCTCGAACGCCGCGGGCGGCGGTACCAGCTCGAAAGGCGGCTCCAGCGCGGCGGGCGGCGGTGCCGGCGGCGAGCCCCACGCAGGCGCAGCTGGCAAGCCGGCAGGCGGTTCCGGAACAGGGGGCGCGACGGCAAACGGAGGCGCTCCCGCCGGCGGTAGCGCAGGCAAAGGCAACAGCGCAGGCAATGCGGGTACTGGCGGCGGCGGCTCCGCTGGAGCGCCGAGCGGTGGCCAGGGCGGCAAAGGGCCCACGCCAACCTACTCGACCACATTCTCCGTCGACGAAAACCCGTTGCGCGACGGCGGCGCTTGGGCGAAGCAAGGTGGCAGCGACGGTCTGAACTGGAACGACGTCGTCACGAGCGGCGGATTTGCCTACGGTCCCAAAGGCGGCATTGGGGGCGCGACCGATTCGGTCGCATGCTTGTGGGGCTTCCCGCCCAATCAATGGGGCTCCGCAGTCATCCACAAAGCCGCTGGGACTACGAACTACTTCGAAGTCGAGCTGTTGCTGCGCTGGCAGATCAGCGCGCATGGCGCGCGCGGCTACGAGATCAACCTCTCCCATGATGGTGCCTACAGCCAAGTCGTGCGCTGGAACGGGGCACAGGAAAGCTTCGACTTCGTCGTCGGCAACTTCAGCAATCAGTCGGCGCCCGCCGATGGCGACGTTTTCTACGCGCAGATCGTGGGCAATATCATCACGGTCCGACTGAACGACAAGGTGCTTGGCACGGCGGACGTCTCGTCGATCGGAGGCACCGTCTGGTACGACGGCAATCCCGGTATCGGTTTCTTTCGGGGCGAGCCAGCGCTCTCCAACCTGAACGCCAACCTCTACGGCTTCACCAGCTACTCCGCAGGCGCCTTATAGCGGCAGCGTCCACGGCGAAGCACACAACGCCCGTTGGCGGTGCGACACTTCGTCGATACGCGAGTGACGAAATGCGGGCAGCTCTGTTTGACCTGGCGAGGCCCGAGGCGTGGTGGTAGCGAGGGCACGTGCGTGTATCTTCGCGGCACCTTCTGGGTGTGCTCTCACTATCCTGTGGCATCGCCCGCTCGGTGCAAGCGGCGCCCGCGTCCTACTCGACGAATTTCGACCTCACGCAGGCGCCCATCTCCGAGAACGGCGCCTGGCATCATGACGGCCTCGATTGGACCAAGGTCGAGACCGGCGGCGGTATCGCCTATGGCACACAATCCGGCACAGCCGGCTACGACGACTCGTACGCCTACCTGAGCGGCTTTCCGGCGGACTACTCCGCCAGCGCCGTGGTTCACCGGGCTGCCAACATCGACAGCAGCTGCACGCACGAGGTGGAGATTCTGCTGCGCTGGAGCGACGCCGCGCACAGCGCTCGCGGCTACGAATGCAACTTCGCCTTCGACGGGACCTACGCGCAGATCGTGCGCTGGAACGGGCCGTTCGGGGACTTCACGTATCTCGGCAGCGGAACGGTGCCCGGCGGCATCCACGACGGCGACCGACTGAGCGCCACCGTCGTCGGGCAGACCATCACCTTGTCGGTCAACGGCAACCAAGTTGCGGATGCGACCGACGCCACTTACCCGACCGGTAACCCGGGCATGGGTTTCTGGCGTGGCGGCCCATGCGGCACCAAGGGCGACTACGCGTTCAGCAGCTTCTCGGCCAGCTCTGCCGCGAGCGCTGTGGCGGCCACCGCCGCACCGCTCAAGTTGAGCCGGCGCGGCATCTTCCTGATCGGCTTGCTTGGCGTCGGCTGGCTCATATTCGGCGTGGTGCGGCGCAAGCGCGCGCAAGCCGTTCGGCCTCAGCCTCCCGGCGCCGCTCGCTAGCGCCGCTCTCGCGCTACGTCCAACGCTGCCAGGGGCCGGGGCCCTTGCCGAGCAGATCGTCGAGCTCGGCCTTGTCGCGGAACGTATCCATGCTGCGCCAGAAGCCGTCGTAGGGCACTGCCAGCACCTGTTTCTTGGCGATCAAACGTTGGAAGGGCTCGATCACCAGCTCCTCGCCCTCTTTCATGTAGTCGAACAGCTCGCGCCGGAAGGCGAAGTAGCCGCCGTTGATGCGAATCGACGAATCCCCGACGTACTCTAGCCCCTCCAGTTGCCCTTCAGCGTCGGCGTGCACGATGTGGAACGTCTGGGGTACTTTCACGCTCAAGAAGCAACCGACCTTGTCTCGCTTCTTGAAGTCTTCGATGTACGTGTTGAGATCCAGGTCGGTGAGCGCGTCCGAGTAGTTGGCCAAGAACATCTCGTCTTGCCCTAGGTGCTCCCGCACCCGCCGCAAGCGCTCGCCGATCGTTGCGCGCTGGCCCGTGTCCACGAAGGTAATCCGCCAATCGGCAATGTCACTCTTGAGCGGCTGGACGGTCTTGCCGCTATTCGTAAATACGAAATCGCTATGCAGACACTCGTCGTACGTGCGGAAATAGCTCTTGATGGCGGAGCCCTTGTGACCCAAGCACAAGATGAATTCCTTGTGGCCGAAGTGCGCGTAGTAGCGCATCAAGTGCAGCATGATCGGTTCGGAGCCGACCTCGACCAAGGGCTTCGGGATCTGTTCGGAGTAGTCGCGGAGCCGCGTGCCCAACCCGCCGCAAAACAGCACCACTTTCATGACCACCGCCTCCAAACGACGCAGAACTTCGCGCGCATGCCGGCATGCTACTCGAAGCCACGGCAACACGGAAGAGCTCCGACCAGCTCGCTCGACCCGAAGCGCGGCGGCTTGCGGCCGGGGGCGAACGAGGCTTAGCTCGGGAGCCCAATGTCGGTCAGCGTCAGCGTCATCATCCCGACCTACAAGTCCGCACAATGGGTCGAAGAAACCTTGGAGAGCGTGCTGCGCCAGACGTACGGCCTGGACTCGGTCGAGATCATCGTCGTCGATGATTGCTCACCCGATGACAGCGTCGAGGTGGCGCGCCGCGTGCTGCGGGACAAGCCGGTAAGAAGCCAGGTCGTACGGCACGAAACCAACGTCGGCACCCCTGCCAATCGGAACTCTGGCTGGAAACTGGCGCAAGGCGATTGGATTCAGTTTCTCGACGCCGACGATTTGTTGGCGCCACACAAGATCGAGCTGCAGGCGCGCGTGGCCGCGCAGGCTCCGGACGACGTCGGCGTCGTCTACTCCAATTGGCAGTACTACGAACAGGTTGCAGGCAGTTGGCAGACGACCGGCGCGATTCACACGCCAATCGTGGACCAGGATCCGGTCGAGCAAATTCTCGGCGAATTCGACTATGGTTACGTCGGCCCGACGCTGATCCGCAAATCGTTCATCGCCAAGGTGGGCGGGTTCATCGAGCGGCCCAACATCGGCGAGGATTGCGATCTGATGTTGAGGATGGCTATGGCGGGCGCGCGCTTCCGCCAGGCTCATTCGGATTCGGCGGCGTTTCTCTACCGCCAGTGGCCGAGCTCGCTGTGGCGGGCGTATTTCAAGAATCCGCTGGCCTTGCGCAACGCCATGCAGACATTCCGCGAGGCGGAGCAATTTCTGCGCGCGCGCGGCCCGCTCAGTGACAGAGCACGTATTGGGCTCGGCCGGCGCTATTCGCGTTGGGCGGACGTCTTCGTCGAGCACGACGCGGAGACGTACCGTGAGCTCTGCGATTGGTTGAATGGACTCGGCTTCAAGCAGCCGCTCGACTTGAGCCCGGCATTACGACTGACAGCGTCAGCCCTAGGCTACGACAACGCGATTCGGCTGCGCTCGCTGTACCGACGGCTAAAGTCCTGGCAACGCCTCAAAGACAGCCCGTAGAGGAGCTTCCAACATGGTCCCAATTTCGTTGGGTCAGAGCGCTGGCCCCCCCCTCAGAATTCTCTGCCTCGGCGCGCACAGCGACGACATCGAAATCGGCTGCGGCGGCAGCATCTTGAGGCTACTCGCCCAACACCCCGGATCGTCGGTAACCTGGGTCGTGTTCTCTGCCAACGAGCAGCGAGCACTCGAGGCTCGAGCTAGCGCGACGGAATTCCTGGCCGACGCCAGACAATCGAGCGTGGTCGTGCACGCGTTCAAGGAGAGCTACTTCCCGCACGTAGCGTCCGAAATCAAAGACGCTTTCGAAGAGCTGAAGCGCTCGACACAGCCCGAGTTGGTGTTCTGCCACCATCGGCATGACATGCATCAAGATCATCGAGTCATCGCCGAGCTGACCTGGAATACGTTTCGCAACCATCTGATCGCGGAGTTCGAGATCCCCAAGTACGAGGGCGATCTCGGTCAGCCGAGCTTGTTCGTGCCGCTTTCCTTGGCGCAGGCGACGCGGAAGGTGGCGGCGCTGCTGCGGCATTTTCCTTCGCAAGTAACGCGCGCTTGGTTCAACCCGGACACGTTCAACGGGCTAATGAGCCTGCGTGGCATCGAATGCAACGCGCCCGAGGGCCGCGCCGAAGCATTTCACGTGCGCAAGCTGACGCTTTAGTAGTAGCGCGCCGGCACGATGCCACGACGCTTGAGCATGGCGGCGGTCTTGCCGACGGCCGCCCCCGGGCTCTGGAGCAGCTCCCAACCGCGCAAAAACAAGGCTCGACCGACCTTGCGAAGGTCAAGCTCCAGTCCGATATCGGCCAGGCCTTTGCGCTGTCGCTCGATGAACTCTTTGCTAAAAGAGTTCTCGAACAAGGCCGGTAAGAGCCACGTGTAGTACTTGTCGAGCGAGTAGCTGAGCAGGTGCTGGTACTCCTCTTCGCTCAGGAACGTGGCACCGTAGTTGAGCACGTTGGCGATGTTGGCACGCTTGTGCGTGCCGAATTTCAGGCTGATCGAAGTCTGTGACTGCGAGTGGACTCGCGTGTACGACAACACCTGATGCACGAAGCCGAAGTCGCTCTCTTGCAGCCACAGGTAGCAGGCCGACGTGTCGGCGTGCGGGTTGTTCGTCGGGTAGAACGCCTTGGTCTTCCGAACCAAATCGGCTCGGTACATCATCGACGTCGGCGAGCCGAAGACGTGCGGCCCGCCGAGCAAAGTAGCGCGACATAGCTCACGTCCGTTGACGACCGAGCGCTCACATTCGAGCCCAGCGTAAAGGACTTCGCGATCCAAGAGCGAGTAGGAGCCGACTAGGCCGACGTTCGGATGCGCCTCCGCCAAAGCGACCAGCGCCGCCAAGCTCTCCGGAAAGATCCAGTCGTCGCCCGAAACGACTTTGACGTACTTGCTCTGCGGCGACGTGAGGCTGAAAGCGAGATTGTGGTTCTCGATCACGCCCAAAAAATCGGTATTGTCGTGGACGCGGATGCGGCTGTCTTGCGCGGCGTATTTGCGAGCGACCTGCAGCGTGTCGTCCTTGCTGCAATTGTTGACGATGATGTACTCGAAATTCGAGTAGCTCTGCTTCAGGACGCTCTCGATGGCTTGCGCGATGAACTCGCCGTTGTTGTAGGTCGGCGTGACCACGCTCACGAGCGGCAGATCCTTCGTACTCATACTTGGTCTCCGTATCCCGGTCCGGGGCAGGCTCTAGCTGGCTGCCTTCAAGTTCGTTAGTGCCTGTCCAGCCGCGCGCTCGCCGCTGATGAAGCTTTCGTCGGTCCACATATAGCCCCAGTCTCCGTAGCGCCCGCAGTAGGAGATGCCGACCTCGTCGAGGTATGCGTGCACCGTCTTCAGGGCTTCAGCTCGCTCCAGATCGAAGATAATGTTGGCATAGCGCAAAAGGTGGGCACCCTTGTACAAGATTTCGTCGCTGTCTTTGATCAGCCCGACCTTACGCAAGTCGCGGATGACGGGCTCAATCACGTCCTCGGGCGAGACCGTGAGCGGCTTGTACTTACTGGAAAAATAGACCTCCGCCTGGATGCTGCCGGTGCCGTCGGGAACGTTGCTGGAAGAGAGCATGTGCGGGAAGCTCAGGCGGGTGAAAGTCAGATCTTCGTCGTAGAAGTACGTGATCTGGCCTGGTGACAGGTCCGCGCGATTGACGCCGACGTTGACGAGCACGCACGTGGTGCAGGCCAGCCGCTGCGAAGCCGCGACCACATCGGGCGGCGCGCCCGGAATCATTCGAATCAACTCAGGCAGCGGCACCGACGAGACCAGGCCGTCGTAGCCCGTGACGAGCCCGTTGGCGAACGATAGCGTGCGCTGTTTGGGATCGACCGAGAGCAGCTCGTGGCCAAGCTTCAGGTTGCCGAGCGGCACGAACTTTTGCAGGTAGGCGACGAAGCCGCCCTGACTCGGATAGCGGAAGTTCGTGATGTAGTGCTTTTGGGGGGCGGAAGCCGAGATGGCGCCGCGCACGATCTCTTCGAGACTGGGGCGGTACATGCGCGGACCCAGCCAGTCGGTGCTCATGTTGGAGGCCGTCGTGGTGTGGTACTTGCGCGTGTACGTCATCGGAAAGAGTTCGGCGAAGGTGCGCCCGAAGCTCGCTAGCAGCCAATCTTCGTAGTTCTTGACCTCGCGCTGCTGAGGCGAGTGCTCTTCGGCGACGAAGTCGGAGATCACCTTGACCACGACGTCTTCCGGCAACCCGTGCAAGTGCAGCTGTACGGGGTGGGGCGGCCAGTAGCCGCGCCAGTAGTTGGCGAGGTTGACCTGCACCGACTCGTACTTCTGGTCGACGGAGTCGGCGAGCAGCCCCTGGACGCGCTCGTCCTTGGTGAAAGAAATGTGCGGTCCGAGGTCGAACAAGAAGCCACTGTTCACGAACGAAGCGGTGTGGCCGCCGTGATATGGATTCTTGTCGTAGAGCACGGGTTTGATGCCCTCTCCGTGCAGACGATAGGCAGCTCCCAAGCCGGCCATGCCGGTACCCAAGACGACGATGTTGGACATAGACCTCGCCCGCGTGTCTACGCTCGTAGCCGCCGCGGCGCAATGTGTGGAGTTTCGTGTCGCGCTAGCGCGGGGCCCCCAACCCGCTTACACAAGCTGAGGGCCTACCGGCCGTTTGACTCAAGGCGTCGGACGGCCTGCGTCGACCTGTCGCGACCCCGAGCTACGGGGTGCAACTTCGGCGCGGCCGGCACCCGCCCAGCGAGCCAACTGCTCGCGCCATAGTTTCTCTACTAGGGGGTCGCGTACGGGTTGCTCGACGTCGTCAGCGGAGATGGTCGCGTCCTTCGGCACGTCGCGGAGCAGCTTGCAGCCTTCCGATAGGCCGATCGGTAGCGCGTTTGCCGATCGCGCGACGGCGGTATTTTCGATGAGGCCGTAACTGCAGAAGCCGCCGATGCCGTCGAGGACTTCACCCTTTTTCAAATCGCGCTTGGCGACCGCGACCACTTCCGTGACCGGCCCGCCGAGCGGCGCGACCGTCGCGTCTTTGAGCGCCACGGCGCGGCCAATCGTCGACATGATCTGCAAATGGGGAAGGTGAAACGGGGTGTGCAGCACGTAAAACGGGCCGTCGCCCATCTTGTAGTACGCGAGCTGCACTTGCTTCAGCTTGTTCGGCTCGTGGATCACTACGAAGCCGCCGGTGTGCGGCGCCGCGCCGACCGAATAATCGACTATGCCGGTCGCGAGCATCTGCTCTGGGGGCAAAAGGCCTGCGAGATCTTGCACCTTGGCGCAAGCCGGGCCGTGCATGCCCCGCTTGCCGCAATGAAACCCGGTGGCGTTCGCCAGCACCGTCGTCTCCATCGAGAGCTTGGTGGCGTCCGCGAACGACGTCACTTTGCGCACGTCTTGGTCGTGGGCCTCGGCGAACTTCTGTTGAGTGGCCGGCGTGCGGTAGTAGTCGACCATGCCCTTGATGTTGCCGGCCGCGACCACGTGCAGACCCAGCGTACGGACGTAGCGCACGAGCGTCATCGCGACGCCAGGCTCGTCGCCGTCGGTGTGCGTCAGCACGACCCCGGCCGCGTCGGCCTTGGTCTTCAAGATCGGGCCGAGCAGCGAGTCGAGCTCGGCGTTGACCAGCACGACAGGCTTGCCCTGATCGAAAGCGCGCATGGCGACGTGCGCGCCCGCGTCGATCGTACCCGTGACCTCGACGATGATGTCGATGGCGCCGCAGTCGGTGAGCACCGAAGCGTCATCGGTGAGCACGGGCTTGCCGGAGACGATCGCCTTCTCGGCCTCGCTCGCGGTGGAAGCACGCGCCCATTCGCTGACGCCAGCTTCGCGGAACGAACGCTCACCGGTAGCGATGGTGCGATTCGAAATGGCGGCCAGCCGAATGCCGGCAGGCGGCGTCGCCATCTGCAACGCGATCGCACGACCGGTGGCGCCGGCTCCCACGATGCCGACGCGGATCGGCTCACCCTTTGCGGCCCGTTCACGAAGCGCTGTATCGACGTTCATGGTTTTACCTCTTCACTAGCTCTCGGAGGACCCCAGCATAGCGCTATATAGTCGCCCGCGATGGACTTCCTCGAAACGACAATCCCGGGCGCCTTTTTGGTGACCCTGAAAAAGATAACAGACGACCGAGGCTACTTTGGCCGCGGTTTTTGCCGAGACGAATTCAAGGCGCACGGCCTGATTGGCGACATGGTGCAGCTAAACGTCGGCTCCAGCCACAAAAAGGGCACGCTTCGGGGCATGCACTTTCAGGCGCGGCCACACCAAGAGGCCAAATTCGTGCGCTGCACGCGCGGCGCCCTCTACGACGTGGTCGTGGATTTGCGCCACGACTCGCCCACCCGCCTGCGCTGGTTCGGAGCGGAGCTAACGGCAGACAACGGCAAAATGCTGTACGTCCCCGAGGGGTTTGCCCACGGGTATCAGACGCTCGTCGACGACACGGACATGTACTATCTCACCTCGGCCACCTACGCCGCTTCAGCGGCGGGCGGCGTGCGTCATGATGACCCAGCCTTCGGTATCCGCTGGCCGCTGCCCGTCAGCGTCATTTCTGACGCCGACGGGCGTTGGCCCGACTACGTTGCGGCCATCTCCGAGCGCCTCTAGGGTATCGAGGCGGCGCTGAAGCGCGTGAAGGCGTAGTCGCCTGCAAACGCCCCGCCCGGCCCGCCTCGCCAGAACCCCATGCCAGGGTTGCCGTTCGTGAAGGTCGAATCGGTGGCGCTGGCGATGGTCGTGCCGTTGAGCGTCACCGTGATCGCATTGCCAACGATTTTCGCGATCATCGTGTCGCCCTCGTGAACGCCACTGGGCGCAGTGCCCAGATCCAGGTAGGTAAAGTCTCCGAAGGCGCCGTTCCAGCGCACGATTTGGGCGTAGCTGCCGTCGAACGCCAAGTTGCACTCATAGCCGTGCGCGTCGTGGGCCGAATCCGTCCAATGCAGGAGCAGCTCGAGCTCGTGAGTGGTGCCGCCATCGATGCGTGAGTCGAGGTGAATCACGCCCGTCGCCATCTGGTTCGCAGGGAAGCCGCTCAGGTAGGCGTAGGAGTCGTTGAAGCCGCCGCTGCCCGTTTGGGTGCCGTAAGCTAGGCCTCCGGAGGTGTTGACCAGCGTCCAGTCGAGACCGAGGTGCTTCCAAACCCCGCCTTCGGAGATGGGCGACTCGACCAGGTTGAAATCGCTCGCATACGAGACGCCGCCCGCGGCGGTGACCGTAACGCTCGCGCTACCGCTCTTTCCCGCGCTCGTTGCCGTGATCGTGAATGTTCCCGGGCTGCTGCCGGCGGAAAAGAGGCCGCTCGAATTTATGGAGCCGCCTCCCGAAGTCGCCCAGCTAAAGCCAGGTTGGCTGGCCAACGCGCCACCGAATTGGTCACGCGCCGACGCGCTGAACTGCTGCGTGCCGGAAACTGCGACGCTCGCGCTCGCGGGGCTCAGGTTGATGCTGCTGAAGACCTGGCTCACGACGACGTTCACGCTGCTGGTCACGCTTAGACCACCGGCGTCACGAACTGTCGCGACCAGGTTATAGCTGCCGGCCGCGCCGAACGTCGCGGTCGTGCTCTTGGCGGCGTTCGTGCCGTTCGCCGCGAAGCTCACGGCGCCTGGCGGCGTGCCAGCGGTTGCCCAGCTGTAGGTCAGGCTAGCCTCACCGGCGTCGTCGGCACCGAGCACGCTGAGCGCCGTGGTGGTAGAAGTCACAGTGCTGGGGTTCGCCGCTGCCGCGCTCGCGATGGTCGGAGCCTGATTGTTGCCACTGCCGCCCCCTGCCGACAGGATTTCGATGCCGCTCGACTTGGCGTTGTCGACGACGCTGACGTACTGCACCGTGATCTGACCACCAGCCGAAGCGTTGCTCGCGAAGTCGCGCACGAGCGCCTTGTTGGCTCCGACAGTAGCGACGATGTCCAGATTGGAAAGCACCTGAGCGCCGTTCACGGAGACATTGAATTTTCGCGAGCCTGCGGCGGTGAAGAAGATCTCGGCAAAGTGCAGGCGCACGGTGTAGCTGGCTCCGGGCGTCAGGCTGCCGAAGGTGTAGGTGAAGTTACCGAAGCGCTCCGACTGGTACACGGCTGCCGGTGCGGCGTTGGCGACCCCAGTCGTGGCAACGACGTTCGTCGCCGAGTAGGAGCTGCCACCCGCGACGAATTGATCGGCCGAAAACGGGCTCACCGCGCCGCCGCCACTGTCGACCTGGTAGACGGCGCTCTGCGTGCCTCCGGACGTGGTTACGCTAACGCTCGCCGTTCCACTCACGCTGCCGCTGGTGGCATTGACGGTAAACGGGCCGCCAGCACTGCCGCCCGCCGTGAACGAGCCGCTGGCGCTGATCGAGCCGCCGCCCGACACCGTCCACGTGAAGCTCGGCTGAGTCGCGAGCGCGCTGCCGAACTGGTCGCGCGCGCTTGCCGAGAATTGCTGGACAGCGCCGGTTTGCACACTGGCCGTCGCAGGCGACACGCCAATGCTCGCCAGTCGCTGGCTCACGACCACGTTCACGTTGCTGGTTGCACTCAGGCCTCCAGCGTCGCGCACGGTGGCTTGAAGCGAATAGCTACCGGCAGCTCCGAAAGTCGCGCTGGTGCTCTTGGCGGCGTTCGTGCCGTTGGCAGAGAACGTTACGGTTCCGGGCGGCGCGCCGGTGGTCGCCCACGCATAGGTGAGGTTCGCCTCGCCGCCGTCGTCGGCGCCGAGCACGCTGAGCGCGGTGGTCGCGCCGGTTACGGAGCTGGGGTTCGCCGCAGCCGCCGTGGCGATGGTCGGCGCTTGGTTGTTCGTCCCACCAGTCGTCGACAGGATCTCGATGCCGCTCGACTTGGCGTTGTCGACGACGCTGACGTACTGCACCGTGAGCTGCCCGCTGCTCGAAGCGTTGCTCGTAAAGTCCAGCACGAGCGCCTTGTTGGCGCCCGCGCTAGCGAAGATATCGAGATTGGAGATGACCTGCGTGCCGTTCAGCAACACATTGAATTTTCTCGATCCCGCCGAGGTGAAGTAGATCTCGGCGAAGTGCAGGCGCACCGTATAACTAGCTCCGGGCGTCAAGTTGCCGAAGCTGTAGGAGAAGTTGCCGAAGCGCTCGGATTGGTACACGGCAGCTGGCGCCGCGTTGGCGACTCCGCTCGTCGAAACGGCGGTCGTAGTCGAGTGCGGGTTTCCGCCAGCTGCGAATTGGTCCGCAGCAAACGGACTCACGGCGCCGCCGCCGCTGTCGATTTGATACACGGGCGTCGTGAGTGAGCTCTGCTCGGTACGAACACGCTCCGCTTCGTCACCGACATCGGCCGCGCACCCAAGCACGAAGATAGTCGCGAGTAGCGGCAGCAGCGTCGATACAACGCGCAGCCGGCGCACAATCCACTTGGCAAAGACATTCGATTGCATGTGACCTCATGTTCTGAAGCGTCAATAGTCGACGGACCCTGAGCAACAAGCATGCCGCTTGCGCCAGATCCCTCGGCGTCGACGCCAGCAAAGCACCTTCAACGGTCCATCCGTCAACGCTTTAAGGCCCAGACATGCGCGAGCAGACGCGGATTTGTCAGGACGAGACACACATCCGCCCAGAGGCCAAATTGCGCGAACACCTCAAAGGCCGCGGCGCATTTGCGCGCACACCGTCAAAGCGCTTTACCGACGCTTCTCGAACAGTCGAATCTGCTCTTCGGTCTTCTCGCGCACGGGTCGACCTTCGCTATACGCCTTGTACCAATCGACGACCCAAGCCAGCGCGTCGCTCAAGCCGATACGCGGCTGCCAACCGAGGCGCGCGCGCGCTTTCGACGAATCGAGCTTGAGAAAATGTGCTTCGTGCGGGTGTTGGCGCTCATCGAGTTGCCAAGTGGCGCCCCCGCCCCAACGTACAGCCAGGTTTTCGACGAGCCATTTTACCGGCTTGGCGTCGTCGTCGACAGGTCCGAAGTTCCAGCCTTCGGCGAAGGACGGACCCTCTTTGAATAGCCGCTCTGCCAGCAGCAAATAGCCGCTGAGCGGCTCGAGCACGAATTGCCAAGGGCGGGTCGCGCCGGGGCTGCGCAGGCTCACCGGCTCGGCTTTGGAAAACGCGCGTAGCACGTCGGGAATCAATTGGTCGCGCGTCCAATCGCCGCCACCGATCACGTTGCCTGCGCGCGCGCTACCGAGCGCGACACCGTGTTTGGCGTAACTCTCTGCGGCAAAGAACGAAGCGCGAAACGCAGACGTGACCAGCTCCGAGCAACCTTTGCTGTTGGAGTACGGATCGTGGCCGCCCATCGGCTCATCTTCACGATATCCCCAAACCCACTCACGATTCTCATAACACTTGTCCGTCGTCACATTGACGACCGACCGTACTCCGGGGCAGAGCCTGACCGCCTCGAGCACGTTGACGGTGCCCATCACGTTCGTCTCGTACGTCTCGCGCGGATCGTCGTAAGAGGCGCGCACCACGGATTGCGCGGCCAAGTGCAATACGATCTCCGGACGCTGCTCCAGCATGATGCGCTTGAGCAGCTCGAAGTCGCGCACATCGCCCACGATCGAAGTCATGCCCGCGGCCACGTCGGCGAGCACGAAGTGACTCGGCTCGGTCGGGGGCGACAAAGCGTAGCCGCACACCTCGGCGCCGAGCCGCTGCAGCCATAGGCTGAGCCAACTGCCCTTGAACCCGGTGTGCCCAGTGATGAGCACGCGCTTGCCCTTCCAAAATTCCAAGTCCATCTCTGGCCGCTCCTCTTACCTCAGCGGCGCCACAGCGTCCCCCGGAGCCCCGCCCTGAGCCCCAAATGAAAAAAATTGCTGCGGCGCTGACTCCCGGAAATGATTCAGAAACTCCTGGTCGGTCGGCCCGTTTTTCTCGGGATTGAACTGACGCTCATTGACGCCGGGCGGTAGCTAGCCTGATCTGCGACATTATGACGCATGTAACGCGAGCATTCGCTCTACTGGGTGCGGTCGCTGCGGTAGCACTCCTTCCCGCTACCGCCTTGGCCGATGGGCACGAGGGGCACGAGCACCGGGGCCACGGCGCCTCGGTTCCGGAGATCAACGGCTCCAACGCGGCGGTGGCTCTGGCACTGGTCGCGGGTGGTGCTGCTGTGGTCCTCGGACGTCGCCGCCGTCAGGCGCGCTGACTCAGCTTAGGCGCGTTGAGACAGTGCCCGCTCTTGATGGAGCGCGCGGCTAGGTGCGCCTGAGCGTCTTGGGGCGTGTGGCAGCGGGCGCCGTGTTGCTGCTCGCTGAGTACGGTGTCATCGGGGTCTGCTTCGATGGCGGAGACCTTTGGCGCCGTGGAGGTTGGGTAGCGGGTCTGGCCAACGCCGGCCAGGTGTTCACCGCACTGATCATCGTGTTCACGGCCGGCTGCTTGGTGCACTTCCGCCAACTGCTGCGCGCGCTAGCCGAAGTGTCCGCGTCGTCTTCTGCGCCGAGCCTAGGCTGGGGGTGCATCCATCTCGCCTTATACGGGCTGAGCCTCTTCGCCGCGTTCGCGATCTTCGGCGTGCGTCGGCCGCACGAAATCGAGCTCTTGCTGGTCGCTCTCGGCGCCGTCGCGGGAGTAGGCGCGCTAGCAGCGCTGATGCGCGCCCTGTTCGGCAGCTCGGCGCTACAGCTCACCAAAGTGCTGGCGCGCGCGATGGTGGCGGGCGGGCTACTCGCCGTGTTGGCCTGGCAGGCGGGCGTGCGTTTTCAAGACGCCTGGCCACGCCTCGCGCGCATCACGCTGACCTTCACTGCCTGGTTGCTAGGCAAGCTGAGCGGCGAGCCCATCTACGTCGACTACGCCTACGCCGAGCTAGGGCTGCGCGACTTCGACGTGCAGATCCAAGCGGGCTGCTCTGGCGTCGAAGGCATCGGGCTAGTCTTGGTTTTCGTCGCCGGCTACATCTATCGTTTTCGAAGCGAGCTTCGGATCTGGCGCGCGCTCTGGCTGCTGCCAGTTGCGGTGGCCTTGGCTTGGCTGGCCAATGCCTTCAGATTGGTCGCGCTGGTCGCGATCGGCGCCTGGGGCGCGCCCGCGGTCGCGCTGGGCGGCTTTCACTCCAAAGCGGGTTGGGTGCTGTTCTGCGGCGTTAGCCTGGCATTCGTGCTGCTGCTGAACCACGTGCGCTGGTTTAGGCACGGCGCCGCGGCGGCACCCGCCGGAGCGACCCACAATCCGACGGCGGGCTACTGCATGCCGTTCCTGAGCCTGATCGCGCTGAGCTTGGTCAGCGGTCTGTTCGTGGCCGGGCAACTCGATCGCTTGTACGCATTGCGGCTCGTGGCCGCGCTGGCCGCGCTGGCTTGGGCGCGCGGCTATTGGCCCGAGCTCAGTCCGTCGTGGTCATGGCCCGCCCTGGCTTGGGGCGGGTTGGTGGGCGCGCTGTGGCTGCTGCTCTTGCCGCAAGACGTCGACGCCAACCGAGCCATGCACGCTGAGCTCGCGCGCTTGGGGACGCCGCTCGCCATGGCTTGGCTAGCGTGCCGGGTTTTGGGCAGCGTGCTGATCGTGCCCCTTGTCGAGGAGCTGGCCTTTCGCGGCTTCTTGCTGCGCCGGCTGGCGTCGCGCGAGTTCGAGACGGTGTCCTACCGAGACGTGAGCGGCTTCGGCATCGCTGGCTCGGCGCTGGTTTTCGGAGCTCTGCATTCATCTTGGCTGCTCGGCAGCTTGGCGGGCGTCGCGTACGCGCTCGCGGCGCGGCAGCGCGGCTTGCTGGCCGACGCCGTGTTGGCGCACGCCGCGACGAACGTCTTGCTCGCCGGCTGGGCGCTCGGGGCGGCCCGCTTCGATCTGCTCTGCTGAGGCAGAGGCCGGGGTCGGTCTCGCTCCCCGACGCTCGCTCCCTCGTCGAACGCTGGCGACTCGGACCCCCTCGGTATAACCTGAGCAACGTGGACGATCTTTCGCAGCCCAGCTCGGCGGCAGGCTTCGCATCCGAGCTCATCAAGCTGCTGGTGCAAGTCGCCTGGGCGGATCACGACGTGGCCGCCGCCGAGGCGGAGGCGCTGGTCGCGTTTGCCAAACGACAGGGTCTGCCGCAGCACGAGCTCGACGCGCTGCAGGCTATGCTCACGGGCCGAACGCCCCTCATTCCACCGAATCTCGGCCTCTTGAAACCGCGCCGCACCGACGTGCTGCGCGCCGTCAAAGAACTGCTGTTATCAGACCTAGAAATCGCCGAAGAAGAAGAGGCGATTCTCAGCCAGATCGCCAGTTTGTTGGCTTAGGGATCGAAATCGCGAGCACCTGAGGGGTGGCCCGGGCCTCCCGTCAGGTCGCCTCTCGCTCTAGCTCTCGTCCAATTCTTCGTCTTCGTCTTCGCCGTTGTCTTCGGCTTCGCGGGCGGCCTTCTCTTCATGATCGGGCGCGCGCAGTTTGTAGCCGGAGCCGCGCAGGGTTTCGAGCGGCAAGGCGTCGCCGAGCTTGGCGCGCAGGCGCCGCACGTGAATGTCGACGGTGCGCGGGCCACCTTCGTAACGGTTGCCCCAAACACGCGCCAGCAAATGTTCGCGCGACAGCACCTTGCCGCGCCGTTCGCACAAGTAGGCGAGCAGCGCGAACTCTTTGGCGGTGAGCGCGATGGGGCGGCCATCGACGAACACTTCGTGGCCAGCTTTGTCGACCACGATGCCGGCGACCTTGTGTCGCTCTTCGGTGGCGAACTCGCTGCGGCGCCATTCGAGCGCTCGGATGCGACCGTAGAGCTCTTCGGGAACGTACGGATGCAGCACGAAATCATCGAAACCCGTGGACGGGTCGATGCGGGCAATTTGCCCCACTGTTACGGCAATGATCGCGCCGACGTTGTCGAAATACGGTTCCTTTCGGACCGCTCTGAGGGCAGCGACGGCCAGGTCGGGGCGGTCGAGCGCCTCGAAAACCAGTGCGCGTGGGCGCACTTCCAGCTCGTCGTCGTCTTCTTGGATGAGCTCGACCGGGTCGTCCCACAGGTCGAGTGTTCTTACCGTCGCGCCTAGTTGGCGCAACGTGGATGAAGCGCCTTCTTCACGCTCGAGCATCGGTCCGTGACCGATGACAGCGACGAAGCTTTTGGCTCGAGAATGCTCAGATTTCAGTGCCACCGACGGTTATCCGTGAGATTTTGATGGTTGGGCAACCCACGCCAACGGGGACACTTTGGCCGTCTTTGCCACAGGTCCAGTTACCGTCGGAGAGAGCCACATCGTTACCCAGCTGAGATACCTCGCGGAGTGTTTCGGGACCGTTGCCAATAAGATTCACGCCTTTCAAGGGTGTCGTCAGTTTTCCGTCCTCGATCAGGTAGCTCTCAGTCAGCGAGAACACGAAGTCGCCGTTCGAGATGTCGACCTGGCCTCCTCCAAAAGTCTTGGCGTAAATGCCGCGCTTTACGCTCTTCAGCATCTCTTCGGGGTCATGCGGGCCCGCTAAGAGCACGGTATTTGTCATGCGGGGCATGGGGGAGGCGGCAAAACTCTCGCGGCGCCCATTACCCGTGGGGGTGACACCGAAATGCCGTGAAGAGAGACGATCCTGCATGTAGCCGCGCAAGACGCCGTTCTCGATCAGCACCGAGCGCTCCGGCGTCAGGCCTTCGTCGTCGACGTTGATGGAGCCGCGGCTCTGCAGGAGCGTGGCGTCGTCGACCACCGTGCACAGCTCGCTGGCCACGACTTCGCCGATCTTGCCGCTGTAGTTGCTGGTTTTTTTGCGGTTGAAGTCGGCCTCCAAACCGTGACCGACCGCTTCGTGCAACAGAATGCCGCTGTCGCCCGGCGCGAGCACGACCTCCATTTGGCCGGCCGGCGCCGGTCGCGCGTCCAAGAGCACGAGCGCCTGCTGGGCGGCGATGCGCGCGTGGTCCTCGGGTGATTTGCCGGCGAAGTAGCCGAGCGTCATGCGACCGCCGCCGCCGCTGCGCCCCGACTCGCGTTTGCCGTCTTTCTCGGCCACCGCGCTGATGCCGAAGCGCAGCATGGGCTGGAAGTCTCTGACCATGCGACCGTCGCTGGTGGCGATCAAAATTTCGCGCACTTCTTCGGAAAACGAGGCCGAAGCCTTGATGATGCGCGAATCGAAAGCCAAGACGGCTTTACCGGCGCGCTCCAAAAGCTCGCGCTTTTCGCTACCCGGAACGTCGAGCGTCGTTTGCTCGAGGCGATAACGGTCCGCGACGTCGCGACGTTCGAGCCGCACTGGATCGATGGTCTTGCCGCCGTCCGCGATGCGGGCGGCGGTTTCGGCCGCGCGCTTCATGGCGTCGAATTCCATGTCTTCGACGTAGGCGTAGCCGGTCGCGTCGCCCTTCTGCACCCGCACGCCAACGCCCAGGCTCACGCCGCGCGAGGCGCTGCGCAAAATGCCCTCTTCGAAGTTGAGCCCGCCACCAGCGCGGTACTCGAAGAACAGATCCGCGTAGTCGCCGCCTTTCGACAGGGCCACCGTCAAAAGCCGCGTGCACAGCGCTTCGTCGATGTTTACCGGACCACCGGCGGCGAAAGGCGCGCGGTAGGCGCCGCTTGGGCTCGAATCGGGTTGCACCACATCAGCATTGTACCCCTCGCCTCATCAATCAAGGGGGGAGAGAGGAGCGAGCCCTCGTGCTACACTTTCGCGAGAAATCGACAAACTCGGCGGCGGCTCGGCCGACAAAGCAGGCATGGGGAAAGTCATGACCAAGCTCACGCTCGAAAATGCGGTTGACCACGAAAACGCGCTCAATGGTGTGATTGCCGTCGATCAGATTCGGAGGGTCGAAGTCGACGCGCTGGTTGACACCGGCGCCACGATGCTCGCCCTACCGGCGGACATCGCGGCCAAGCTCGGCGTCACCACCCGCGATCGGCGGCGCGCCAAACTGGCAGACGGGACCAGCATCGAAGTCGGCAGGGTGACCGGCCTTCGCATCGAAATCCTGGGCCGCGACATGACCGGCGATGCTTGGGTACTTCCGGTAGGCGCTACGCCGCTCATCGGGCAGGTGCAGCTCGAGCTGCTCGATTTAATTGTCGATGCCAAGTCGCAAGAGGTGAGGGTCAGACTAGCCGAGGGGCCGGTCCTAGATCTGCTTCGGGCCAGTTGAAGCTTCAAGCCCTGCGATACTCGAAACCCGCCTTGGTGAGCTCGGCTTCGACCGCCACGATGTGATCGGAGCCGTTGGTTTCGATCACGAGCTCGACGCGAGTCTGCCCCAGCTCGAGGCCGGAGAAAGCGCGGTCGTGCTCGATGCTGACGATGTTGGCGCGCGCCACTGCCACCGCGCCGGTGATGCCATGCAAAGTGCCCGCGACATCGGGCGCCGTGACATAAAAACGACACAGCCGGCCGCTCTTGACCAAGCCGCGCTGAATCACGCGCGACATCAGGTTCACGTCGATGTTACCGCCCGAGATCACGACGACCACGCGCTTGCCGGCGAGCCCCAAGTCGCGGTGCAAAAGCGCCGCCAAACCGACCGCCCCCGCGCCCTCCGCCACGGTGCGCTCGCGCTCGAGCAACAGCAAAATGGCTTCAGCGATCTCTTCTTCGTCGACCAGCACGATCTCGTCGACGAGCTTCTTGACGATTTGGCGCGTGAGCTGACCGACGCGCCGCACCGCAATGCCGTCGGCGATCGTCTTGCGGCCGGTGATTCCGATAGGTGGCTCGGAGAGCTGAGCGAGGCTAGGGCTCCGCGATGACGAGACAGCGAGCTCGGATTCCAGGGCGCGTCTCATGCTGGGAAAGGTGCGGGACTCGACGCCGATGATACGAAGCTCCGGCTTTTTTTCGCGTAGCACCGTAGCGATGCCGGCGATGAGGCCTCCCCCACCCACAGGCACGATCACGGCGTCGAAGTCCTCGAGCTGCTCTAGGAGCTCCAGCGCGATCGTGCCCTGGCCAGCCATCACCTCGAGATCGTCGAATGGATGCACGTAGATGGCGCCGGTCTCGGCGGCGACCTGCGCCGCCCGCTCCGCGGCGTCGTCGTAGCCGGCCCCGTACAACGTGACGCGTGCGCCATGCGTTTCGGTGGCCTGCACCTTCACGAGCGGCGTCGCTTCGGGCATGACGACCGTGGCGACAACTCCCAGGCGTGATGCGTGCAGCGCGACGGCTTGCGCATGATTTCCGGCGCTTGCGGTGATGACGCCGCGGGCACGTTCCGCTTGGGAGAGGGTAAGTAGCCGCGCGGCAGCCCCGCGCTCCTTGAAGGAGCCCGTAAACTGGAGGTTTTCGAGCTTCAAGTGCACCTGGCAGCCCGCAAGCCGCGACAGAGCCGCGCTCTCGCTGAGTGGAGTGCGCCGCACCTTGCCCGCTATGCGGACCTGGGCACGCTCAACATCGGCGACGGAGAGCACTTTGCAAGGAAATGTAGCAGGCGCGGCAGAAGACACGAGCACTACAACGCGGCAGCCCGCGTTCGGGGCTGGGGCCGCGAACGCCGCCAGACGGCGCGCCGCGAAGGTGGTTGCGCACCTTGACCAACCCCGCGAAAGTTCGTAGGATTTGGCGCTTCGGATGGTTTCGGCACGACCCCCGAACCTACCATCCGAGTAGAAGCTTTGTCGTCCATCGAGCGCGAGAAGATCGTCCAGGCCGCCCAGAAGTACATCGAGAAAAAGAAGTACGACCGGGCGATCGTGGAATACCAGAGGATCGTTCAGGAGGATCCGAACGACGCTCGCACGCTTTTGAAGATTGGCGACCTTCAAGCGCGCTTGTCCGCGTACCCCGAAGCCATCGCTACCTACGACCGCGTGGGTCAGTTCTACGCCTCGCAAGGCTTCGCGCTCAAAGCCATCGCGGTCTACAAGCAGATTCGCGAGCTGATCAAAAAGCACGCGCCCGACTTGGCCGATCGCTACGGGCACATCGTGCCCAAGCTGGCCGACATTTATACCCAGCTTGGCTTGACCAGCGACGCGCTGGCCGCCTGGGACGAAGTGGCAACGCGCCTGCAGCGCGCCAGCCGCGACCGCGACGCCATCGAGGTGTTCCGCAAGATGGTCGAGCTGGACGCCGGCAATCCGCTGCCGCACCTGCGGCTCGCCGAAGCCTGCTGTCGTGTCCAATCGCTCGACGAAGCCATCGAGTCGTTTTGGACGGCAGCCGAGCTACTTTTGAACCTCGAGCGCGCCGACGATGCGCTCAAGGTGGTCGAGCGCATCCTGCATTTCCGGCCGGATGCTCGCTTCGCGCGGGTCGCGGCCGAGCTGTATTTGGGTCGTGCCACCCGCGAAGACGGCATGCAGGCGCTCGCCAAACTGCAGATCTGCTTCCAGGCGGATCCCAAGGATCTCGAAACGCTCGGCCTGCTCGCGCAAGCCTTCACGCTGATCGGTCAAGAAGCCAAGGCGGTCGAGGTTTACAAAGAGATGGCTCGCCTGGCGCGCGAGCAAAACAAGACCGACCTGTACGCGCAGCTGCTCGGCCATCTGCGGCAAGTCGCGCCCAGCGACGACCAGGTCGCGGCCTTCGACAGCGTGATGCCGGCGGCGCAGTCGGTGCGAGCGACGGAGCAGTCGCACTCTTCACTGGCCGACTCCGAGGTCGAGCTGCTGGAGGACTCGCAGAATTTCGAGCCCGCGGTTCCCGTACCGTCGCGGCTCCCGGAGCCGCGTCAGGGTCTGGTCAGCGCGCCCGACGTGGTGGTGGTCGACGAACAGCTCGAGGTCGCCGAGGAGCTGAACGATCCGAGCTCGTTCGACGCGCGCGGTCACGCTCGCAAAGCCATCGTCGACGCCGAGTCTTTCCGCAAGCTGCGCCTGTATCCGAAGGCGATCGAAGCCTTGCACATCGCGCTCGAGATCGACCCACGTTCGCTCGACATTCGCGAAAAATTGCGCGAATTGCTGCAAGAGTCAGGCGACCCGGCCTCCGCCCAGCAGGAGACCATCAACGTCGCGCAGCTCTATTTCGAGGCCGGCAACTCCGGGCAGGCCGAAGGGCTGTTAGCGCAGGTGCTCGAAGTCGACCCAGAGAACCACGACGCGCTCTTGCTCTGGGAGCAGTTGGCTACGGGCTCGGGCCCCTACAACGAAGAGGTCGACGACGGCCGCACGCGCGTGGTGGGAGCGCGCGACATGCCGGGTTCGCAGCCCGACCAATTCGATCCCAACGAGCCCCTGCCGTCTTACGACCTCGAAGAGGTCAGCGCCGAACAGGCGATGCACAGCGAGCCCGGCCGCAGCTCGGGCAAGAAGTCGCTGTCGGCGATGGATGATCCGTTCGGTGCCCCCGGCGGCGACGAGCCGCTGCCGAGCTTCCCGCTCGGGTCGCAGCCCGACGACGACCTGGGGGTCGGCAACGAGCCAACCACCGACGTTACCGAGCTTGCCCAGTACGACGAAGAAGAAGAGATTTCGGTCGTCGAAGACTTCATTCCTCCGCCGGCATTCATCACGGCGGTAGCCGTCGAAGCCAGCTACGAAGGCCTGGAAGACGTGCTCGACGAGGCCGAGTTCTTCGCGGCGCGCGGCCTGTTCGAGGACGCCAAGACCATCTTGCTCGAGCAGCTCGGGCGCACGCCGAACCACAAGCTCGTGCTCGAACGGCTAAACGAGATCCAGGCGCAGCTCGCCAGCTCGGGCGAAAGCCAAACCAAGGAGCGCTCGCGGCTGAGCGACCACACCAACAGCCAAGACGTCGACCAGGCCCTGGAGGCGCTGGAGGCTATTCCGGAGAGCTTCTCGACCGAGTCGTCGCGACAAATGCTGAGCTCGACGCAGGACATCGACGTCGATCAAGTCTTCGCCAAGTTCAAGGCGGGCGTGAAGGCTCAAGTCGCCGAGAACGACAGCGCGACACACTACGACCTGGGCGTGGCCTACAAGGAAATGGGCCTGTTGCCCGACGCCGTCGGCGAGTTCGACATGGCAGGACGCGACGCGACGCGCGAATGCATGTGCTTCGCGATGATCGGCCTCATCTACCTGGAACAAAACCAGCTCGACCGCGCCGCCGAAGCCTACGTGCGTGCGCTCTCGGCCGCCCAAAAGACGGTCGAGCAGGAGATGAGTCTCTACTACGACCTCGGCAACGTGTACGAAATGAAGGGCAAAAATCAGGATGCCCTGTACTACTTCCAGAAGATCGCGCGCCGTGACCCCGGCTACCGCGACGTCAGCGACCGCATCCAACATCTCTCCCCAGCGCCCATGAACGCCGCCCACGCCAACGCCCGCGCCGCCAACGACGACGAGTTCGATCGCGTGTTTGATGACTTGTTCGAATCGAAGTAACGGAGCCGGACGGTTACTTGCGGCTCCCTGATTTTTTTCACAAAGAGATCGGGAGATCGGGAGTCCGGGCAACGAGAATTTTGGGCGCCGACCCCTGCAGGTTCTTGCGTCGATCAGCGCGGTGACGAAACGCCCGCGGGCGACGCGAGGGCGCTCACGTCTTTGCGCCAAAAATTCAGGCCCTCTCGCCTCCCGATCCCCCGATCTCTTTGTAAAAAATCTGGAGCCGTCGCAGCGATCTATTTAGCCGTCGCGGTCGACGATGGATGCGAGCAGCTCACCCGACGCGCACAGCGTGCCGTCGACTGTAGCCTCACCGCGAAGCTTCCAGACGTTGGAGCGGTGGTGCAAGACTTCGACCATCAGGTCGAGCTTGTCGCCGGGCGTGACGGTGTGGCGAAACTTCGCTTTATCGATACCCAAGAAGTACATCAGGCTGGTGTGCGTATCGAACGGCTCCGAGGCGTACGCGAGAATGCCGCCGATCTGCGCCAGGCACTCGATGATCAAGACGCCAGGGAAAATCGGGCGCCCCGGGAAGTGGCCCTGACTCCACGGCTCGTTGTAGCTGACCATCTTGTGGCCACGGATGGTCTTGCCGTGCACGATCTCCGTCACACGATCGACCATCACGAACGGATAGCGATGGGGCAAGATCTCCAAAATTTTGGAGATCTGAATGCGCAGAGGCTTTGTCTTCATCTTTGCGCTCCGCTCGGGTCGGCAGCGCAATCGCGACGCACGCGGGCTGAACCACAGCTGGCGCTCGGCCTCGCCGAGTTTTCCTTCCCTGCTCTCTCGTGCGGATCGTGATCTGTTCTTGCCAAGATCCTCGGGGATTTTTTCAT
>Ga0307508_10000706_pt1 | contig 39771 bp, 50 predicted proteins | sample 9_EM_MG_FD_203089 | JGI IMG/M metagenome (GOLD analysis project Ga0307508, IMG submission 203089) | Populus trichocarpa ectomycorrhiza microbial communities from riparian zone in the Pacific Northwest, United States - 9_EM | ecosystem: Host-associated > Plants > Roots > Unclassified | place... | reverse complement strand
GGGGTCACAACGAGCCGCAAGGACAGTGGACGGGAACCGGTACAGGTGTGTGGTTCCGTGATCGAGAAGGCGCATGCAATCACTGAACAAGCAAAAAAAAAATACAAATAAATGGGAGTTCGAATGGCGACGGAGCCGGGTCCAGGCGCAAGCGGCTCGCCTGAGAGTTCCGGGTGGGAACAATCACTGGATAGGTAGGTGGGATGGAAGGCGGCGTCCCGGTGATGGCAGCTGCCCAGCCGCCCGCCGTGGTCGCCAACGGCGGTGCGCATGCGGGCTTGGCGACGGACTCCCTGCAAGAGGAGGAGAGCCACCTCCGCTCGCTCCGCCGCACCTTATGCAGGAACATGACCACAGGCAATAGATAGGAGACTGTCGGTAAGATTGAGATGGTGGCAGACTAGACATGGGCACGCCGCAACAGCGTCTGCAGTGCAACGGCGACAGCAACGGCAACGGCAACGCAATGACAACAGCAACTTCGCGGGGGAAGCACGCCACCTGCACGCCCCGTCGTCGTCGATCCGCCCACAGGTTCTAGAACCAGCCAGAACGAAACCTCGTGGCCATCTCGTGTCGGTGCCGGCTTCGAGAGCTATGCATGCACATACATACATGCATGCATGCATAGACACATACATATATACACACATACATATGCACACGCGGCGATTCCCACGGTACGGCGGCTGTCCGAAGCGGTGGGCGTGCAGGCAGACAGGCCGTGCGATTCGGGATCGTGCAAAGAGGCCGGTTTTCGAGGGGGCTTCCACCGGTGTATCGTGGAGCAATGCTGTGGGATTCCTCTGGCGAGCTGCGAAACGCCTTCGGCTGGCGGAGCGTGTCCCGACGCGACATGCTCGGCTCGGCCGGTCGGCCAGAGTCCCAGCGACGGGCTCAGCGGCTGTTCCGTGAACGAGTCTCTTCTCGCAAGGAATGCGCCAAGCCGAGTGATCTCGAGCTGAACGCGCCGGGACGAACCGAGCTATGCATCATAGGGGGGGATTCGCAGACGCACGTGCCGGCCGGCAATACGCGGGCCGGCGGTAGTTGCTCGACGGCCATGACGGTCGAGACTCGCGACTTCGCGTTTGTCAGCCGGGGAGTGGGGGCCAAGACCGCAGCAATCGCCGCTGCCAAGCGCCGAGACAGGGATGCGAGATGCCGAACGTCGCACTCGTCTCGACTCGCGAGCTAATACTCTAGTAGCGCCGAGTCCGCCTCCTATCTAGCTTGGTTGGGATGGGGGGGACGTGTAACGGGAAACGGGAACGGCGCGGCGCGGCGCACGCGTGCGATACGTGGTACCCACTGCCGAGTCGCCGTTCCGATTGGCGCAGCGCCAGATCGAACGATGTGCCCCGCATCGGTGGGTGCTCGCCCGCTCAGGGTACGAGCACGTGATTCGAGGGCGCCGACTTCGTGGATCGGCGCCATCGTGAGGACTCGACGGGCTTTGCCGCCGTCCGGCAGTATCCAACGTGCGGGCAATCAGTCCACACCATCGTCGTGGTGGTGGTGATGCGGAATGGCGAGTCAGGATCCGGGATGTGGCTGTCGGTAGGGATGTGCCTGGCGAAAGACTGTACGCCGGTCCTTTAATTCCTTCCATTCCGATCGACGCCTAGCGGACGGCCGGGCCCCATCTCCCTGTCGTTTTTTTTGATTTCCGGTTCGCTCAAACTGCCCCCCCCCCCCCCAATCGACTCGTGGTCGAGGCGTGGTTCCGTTCAGCAGCGGAAGACGGGTCCCACAGCCACCGCCCAGCACTCGCAAGCTTCTCCCTCTCGCCAGCACCAATGCAGCCCGCAATGGAATACTATTTGCTTGCTCGCAAGTCGGCGCCATCTGACGGTCGTCTGCCGGAGCCTCCCGCCGTCGGGCGGTGTTACAGGGACGTCGGAAGCGCACTTGTCCGGTGGTTGCGTTCGGGGATGGGGATGGCTATACATACATCGCCATGGACTTTCCCTATCTCTCTCTCTCTCTCTCTCTCTCTCTCTCTCTCTCTCCCTTTCCCTCCCTCCCTCTCCCTCTCCCCCTCTCTCGGCCTGTTCGTAAATACTATTTCCGGAAGCGAGAGCGCGCTGTTTCGGGAAGAAGCTTGGATGGCCCTCGTATATATATGTGGAACCGGCTGATCGTCCAGTGCTATTGCTGCCCTGACCTGGTCCTGGCCGAGAATCCTTCCCTCTCCATCAGTATGTCCGGGCGAACAACCCATGTATGGCTTTGTGGAGGGCTGTCTGTCTCTTCCAGTTCGGCGCGCAAGGTGCTCGATGTGCTCTGTGCGTAGCATCGCGGTGCCCCCCCCCCACAACGTATGTATGTCTTCGATATGTCGACCAGATGCGCACGATAAAAAAAAAAAAAAGGAAAAAAAAAAAGCTGAGTCCGCGGCTGCACCGACTCCGATTACTGAGCTGCCGAATCTGGCTGGGACTCGTCGCTCGAGAGCAAGCTGCAGCGATCTCAGCAGCCGCTCGATAACGGATGTTCTGCACCTGCAGAGTACGCACATACATGAGCTGAGCTGACTGGACTGGACTCGACTGGACTACGCCGCCGCTGCTGCTGCTGTGTCCCTTGACCTGCCTCCCGATGATCGAGCATCTGACACATGGCTCCCCTTACACCCACTTACTTCTACCCGTTGATCTGATCCTCCCCTCCCTCGGAATCTCCGCCTCGACGCATGGCTGGAACATCCTACCGAGGATCGCTGAAGATGTCGACACCGTCCGTTGGAAAGGGCCTTGACTCTGCGCTTTACATCCACACCCAGCGCCGTGCAGCCTCCCTCCACTCGGCCTTCTTCCTGGGCGTCGCTCGGGCTCCGGTGTGCTACCTCTCCCTGGGCCGAGAGCTCATCCGTCTCTCTCGAGCCCTCCAGCATCTGATCGGCGAGATCGAGAACCCCGATTCGAAGTCGATCCGCGCGGACAACGGGCGCTCGGCGGCGGAGGGGCTGGCGATAGCGCTGGGCGGCGTCGATGGCACTCTCGTCGATATAGAACGGACGCTCATCTCGCTGCATGTCGACCGCCACGCTACCGAGAGATGGATCTACTTCGCCATAAAGACCCGGTTCCACGGCAGCGACGAGCGGCTGCGAGGCTTGCAGCAGCGGGTCGGGCACCATTGCTGGACTTTCGGAGTGGTGATGCGGACGTTGACGGGGTTTTGTCGCCCTCCTCAGCGTGCGAGCTACTGTCTACCTCGGACTGACTTGTGGGGCCACAGGAATGACTCGCTAAAACTGGTGGCCGCCGTCCAGGCGATGGCCGTCTCCGAGAATCTCCGGCGGGCGGTGTTCGAGCAGCTCCGAGGGTTTGAGCAGGACGTGGTCACTCGGAGACTCGAGAATAACTGCATCCACGGAAGAGCCCACCTCTTCGAGGACTTTCCGGCCTATGCTATCGTGCGCATAATCATGTTCTGGGCGTTCAAGGCCATCTCGAGACTCTCCCATGTGCTGGAAGCGAAACAATTTTGCTCCATCGGCTACCTCAATCTCCTCAAGTCGGCCTGGCTGCTGCTCAAGATGCAAGACATGCCGTCAGCGTCCCCGATAATCAGCGAGACAAGGGCGGTTGTGGCGCTGGTGTCAACCGTAGGTTCTTGCTTTCATCCTGCGTGCCCGTTGCGAAGCTCACTCTCCCACTCCAGGAGCTACTGTTCACATTCAACGCTGTGCTGAAGGCCGGCCATTCTTTGGATAGGGAAATGGTGTCACGGCATGGCGATTTCCGGGTCTTCCCGGAACACCTTGCGGACCACAACATAACAACAACAACAACAACAACAACAACAAAAACGACAACAACAACAACAGTAATCTCAGGGGAGAAACCAAAGCGTCTGGAGCAGGAGATATTTGATGGCCTCTCTCCCGTTACCGTTCCCGATCTCCCACGGATAGTCACGGCGAACACTGCACGTAGCCATCTAAATACGAAGCCAGGGCACACACCGGCGGTGTTACTGCCACCACCATTGGCCCAACCGCCTCCGCCACCTTATACTCCCGTTGGCACAGAAGAGAACCAGGGGCCAGCCTGTCCTCCGCCGCCGTTTCCGCCCCCGAGAATCCCGCAGAGTTACCCGGGACGGAAGAGAAAACAACCGAGCCGCCTTCGTGTGAATATCCATAAAGATCTCGAGGTCTTGAGGATCGTTACACGCTCGGAAGACCACGCGATCGGGAGATTGCCGACACCTCCTGTTTCTGTGGTCTCGGCTGAGGACATGTCGCCAGGCCGTAGGGCGGCACGTCTACCGCCGGATGCGTCATATTCATATCGTCGAGACAGGCCAGCTAGTCTCACGCCTAGTGCGATCATCGACGAGATATATTGCGACTCTCCGACGCTAGGCCTGGAGGATTGCTTCGATATTCCCATCAAGATAGAACCATGGACACCCGAGTGTGAATCGGATCGAGCCCCGCGGAAAAAAGCCACATCATCGCCACAACCGCAGTCTAGCGAAGATCAAGCCGTATCCGACCGACATTCATCTTCCCCCCGATGCTCCTCGCCCTCCCCCCCGTCTCTGTCAGTGGTTGGCCCAACATCGGCAACCACAGCGCAAAATCCCCTCGATCCAGTCACGTTACCGAACGCCGCATTACGCCGAGGTTCAGCCAACGATGCACGATCACCGTCCTTGATCGAATCCATTATCAGCGAGGACTGGAACGCCGACGTCGCGGTAGAATATGGCTCGAAACCAGGAGAGCGGGAGATCATGCCTGAAATTTTCGGCCCCATGTATGCCTGTTTCCCCTCCGGCTTTTCAATCCTCATCTCATATACTGACGCGGCCCGAAAAGGAGATTGATGGCATCACAGACTCTTGGCTCCTCGCCCGAGTGGCAGGACTGCAGCGTTCGCCTTTTCGAGAGCCAGTCCACAGGCAGATATCGGGTTCTGACGTTGCAGGGTGGAAATGCTGATCAACGAAATGGTTTGACCAAACATCGCCCCTTGCCTTGCCCTCAAGCTAACAGCTCGACAGTCTCACTATCGACGACGGAGCTAGTCCCTGAATATGGCTACCATGAAAACTTGCCCGTCATCTATCTCCGGTCGGCGGGAGAGGGAGCCTATTCTGCCCATAATTTCCCACGGGACAAGAAGCACTATCGTAAGGCATCGATCAGCAGCAATTCGGGGCCATTACTTGCCGCGTCCCTGTACTACAAGTTCCTTAATATTTACGGTACATCCCTCACTACTTCTTGACCGTCGTTTGCGATGCTAAAGAACTCCCAGATATGTTCAACTTCCAACAGGCCTTTATGGGCGAAACGATCGAGGCTGACGTCCAAAATATTCGGTCCGTACGCTACACCCGTGGATTTCTGTCTGGTGATCACACAGCCCACAGAGCACGAATCCAGCTGTGGAAACCGTCTGCCACCGAACTCAGCGGCGGCACGTCCACTCACCGCAGCTCACTCGTGCTTGGAGGTCGAGTACCAACCATGCGCTCCACCGCACCAACAGAAGTAATGCGGGTCAAGGCTACCAGACTTGTTATCTATCTCGACGGAGTCATCGTCACCATCTTCGTCACGGACGACCTGGTGCACGCCATCCCCGCGCACTCCAGCTGCACACTCCGCATCAGACCCAGTTCGCACCGGACATTCAACAACCCCAGCTCGGTGAAAGCCCGCGTACTCGGAGATCCGAAGCGAGATATCATCGGTGGATTCAGACTGGACAAGGAGGGAATTGGGATCGAGAGACAGGACACATTCGAAGACTTCAAGTGGTTCGAAATCGAGTTTCAGACGGAGGCGGAGTGTCAGTGCTTCGGCGAGGATTTCTCCGCTGCGCTGCAGCAGAGACGGAAGGAGCGGTTGGTGGTCGAGGAGCTCAAGAAGAAAGCTGGGCGAGGGGTGAAAGCTGGAGAGGCCATCTGGTAATGTTTCTTTTTTTTTTTCCAAAGGGTTGTTTTTTATTTTTATTTTTATTTATTTTTTCTTCGGGGTGGGGGAGGGGCTTATGGGGAGGCGAAATGTACATATTGATCTGTTGCATGGTTATGATCGAACTCGAAGCTACATAAAGTGGATGGGTGCAAGGTATATAGGTAGGTACATAAGTAGTTAGTTGCGAGCCGTAATCCTCTATCTAATAGCTACTTATCTACTCTAAATACTCAGCCATTAAATAATTTATGCTAGTCACTGGAAGTCAAGGGGGCCCGACTTGCCTGGCACCCACTCTGCACACAACGGTCCTGGGTGTAGGCCCGTCCTTTGCAGTCTGGCTTCGGGATGGTCGATCCTGATGCTGTGGCTGGTTAAGCCTACATACGACAATGTTTTGTTCTTTTTTTTCTTCCATCAGTCTGCAAGGATAAGAAGTAGTTATCGGCAGCCACTGAGCGGTACATACGCGCAGCCCCTTGCCAGCCACGAATCGGACACAGTACGAGAAGTACTTATGTATAGGATGGGAATCGTACACCAGTCGTCACTCATGCTTGTGGGGGGCTTTGGTGGCTTTTCCAGCCTTCCAATGCTTCGCGCCTCCGATATTACGGCCGCCATTCAATCTCCAATACTCATTCATCCTCTGCGACGGCTTCGCCTCATGAGCACTCGACTCGGCTGTCACTTGTCACTTGTCACTTGCCACTTGCACTGCCCTTGACCCCGCCTTGCCGATCCCGAAGCTGCAGTTCAGGTTCGCTTACTCTTCTGTAGTATGTATGTTCTATGTAGGAAACCCTACATCCCGCCATGCCAGCATCTGGGCCCGTCCTCTATCTAACACCAGTTGTCTCAGTCCGGTGGGTTGGTCTGCCCCCCCCCTGGAGCACGGGCGGCAGAAGGATGAGAGGCCCATTATCTCTCTCTCTCACTTTTTGTTTAACCATACTCGCGTGCAGCCTATCGCTGTAGACTGTGGCGGTGTCCATTTTGTCCAGATTTCCCGTCCGCTGTCCGCGCAATGGCGGCTCGTTGCAAGCTCCCCTCTGCCCTCCGCCCAAGAAGATGTACTTAGCTAGTACCTACGCACCAAAGAAATTACAAAAGAAAAGAGTCCAAACAAAACCAGAAAGGACAAAGGAAACCATGTCCAGAGACCCATCATATTCTATGCCGTTGACATCGCCCCGCAATCGATCGTTAGACTCTCGATCTTCCGTCCGTTTCCCAACCCAATGACCCACGCTTCGTGGCTGGCTCTCGGTTGCATATGTACCACCCCAGCTTTTTTGTTTGCCTGTATGTGTGCCCACGTAACTTATTAGTACTTTACACAAGCAACCTCACCGCTACCTACAATGAAACATGCCGATACACTTGCACGAATTCACCTCCAAAATCCCCGCCACCGATCAGAGAGGATCTTTCGCTGAACTGCACCTGGATTGCGGACATCGCCCTGAGCTACAACCGCTCTCCCGACCCGCTGCGCACATGGTGGGATCTCCTTTCCATCGACACGTTCAATCGCAGCATCGAACCCGGCCCTGTGACTAAGTCGCCGCCGCTGGCGGGATACTCTACCACCTTCAAGGCCCTCAACAAACACCTATGCCGGCCCAAACATCCTATACGATGTCGCCAAATCGTGCGAGTCGTACGTCTTGCTCGGTTCCTATCGGGGCGAGCGGAAACCCCCCGACATCGGCGGTATCGGCGTGAGTACTCGAACCCCCCACCGCCACCATTGCATTTTGGCCCCAACAAGCCGAGTCCCCCCCCCCCTCGGGGTCTTTTTGCAGACGACGATCGTGTGCGTGTTCGAGCTCATGTTCGTCACTCTATGTTTCGCGTCCTCTATTCCTTTCTCGCGGACGCCAACGGCTACGGTGGGCGGCGCACGCTTCCGTCACGATAAAGATCATGGACACCTTCCTCGACGCGACCACGTTCTTCGCGCTCTCCATCGCCATCGCCACGTTCGGCTATCTCAATCGGAATCTCACCGGTTACGGGCGCGACATGCTGCACTATGTCTCACTCCTGACCATGGGCTCCGTCTACAAGACGCTGCGGGCTCGTAACGGTCGGTGCGCTCATGACGTCGACCATGTATCTGATCGAGGCCTACCGCAGACCGATCAAGGAACCGTATTATTTCATCGGATGCAAGAGCGTCGACACCTTCTTCCTGCGATTACAGACCATCATCCCGGCGAGTGCCTGCATCCTGTTCGAAGTAGCCGAGATAGTGCTCTCGGTGACCAGCTGTATCCGCCGTAAGAAGGGACGGAACGTGCCGGTGGACATAGGCCTCCCGCAGGTTGCGGATTGGGTCCCGGTCGCATGGGCGTACCTGAGGCGCAAGGGACTGTTGGCGCAGAAGCCACCTACCGTGAACGAGCATTTCGGCCGCCTGCGGAGGGCGCGCGGCATGACGCCCGGCCTGTGGGCGATCGCGACCTTCGGCCTGCTGGTCTCGTGGGCGTCCGGGATCGCGATATTCGGCGCCCGCAGGGAGTTCCAGGCGGCGGCTGGCAACTGCCACAAGGAGAACGAGATGGGACACGGACAGACACCGGCCTCGCTCATCTGGTTGCCTGTGGTCGTCGAGTGTGTTTACTTCGCAGTGTTACATGTAAGTTGGCGAAATCTCATCGTGGGGACCGTGCTCCCGAGGAAAGGATGTGTTGCTGATTCGATCCCGCGGCCGTGCAGTTGGAGCGTCCGAAGGCTGGGGAGGGAGACTGCCGTGGAACGTCGAAGCTCTCGAGCGCGAGACTGTTCGATCGACGACGAGGCTTTCATTGTCGGCGAAGAGCTGCGGCAGCAACACAATCGTCGGTAGAAGCACATTATGAATAAGTGAGGAGATTTTTAAAAAAAAAGACGACATTTTATCCCGCTTCCCTGAGTCATTCTATCACCGGAGGTTATTCCGTTAAAAAAAACGGAGCAATATCTTTGAGCTCCCTTCTCAATAACCGATCAAAAATACTTGGAAGAAAACACCGCGCAGGCACCGGTAAATTCAGACCATGCCGTCCGTCTCCTCTGCCGACAGAACAGATACTCGGCACCGACAGCCAGTCTCGCGGAAGGCCGCATCCAAGTGGACCTGCTAGTGCTACCGCGTGCCCATGTCGCTGCCTTCCACTCGCTGTATCTCCGCAACCCAGTCCATGCCCCGCTCCTCGCAACCGGCACAGCGCACCGTCCTGCCAACGCCGCTGCCGACCACGCCATTCGATCTCCGCACCGACATCCCGCGCTACAAGATCTATTCCGCCGGCAAGTTCATCCGCGCCGGCGAGCTCTCTCCGTCGCTGTTGGAAGCGGGGCTCATGCCACGCCCACATCGCTCGCCGCCGCAACCCCGGCGGGCGTGTTCGCGGAGGGCACATAGGTGGTCTCGGTGCGGCCGTACCCGCCGGAGAGAGGGACGTCGAGGCCGTGCGGGCGACTACCCGGCGACGATGCACGGGGAGCCGATCGCGTGGGGGCTGGCCGACCTAGCGCGCCCAGACTTTGGCGACCCCATCAGCGCCACCCCGCAGAACGCCATCGTGCGCCGGCGCGGAGTACATGGTACATACGACTGTGTACATATCTATAAGCAGATTAGTCCCTCAATAGGCTCGTGCAGATCACTGTTGATAGCCGTGATAGCTCATGAATATTGACGCCATGGGGATGACCAGATGGCGCAACGGGAGCGTCTCCTCACCACCAAAACCACAAAACAATGTACCCGCTCCACCCCCAAGGAAACCGCGCAAGCCGTATCGCGAGATAATAAGAGGTGAGCTTTCTCCATTCCAGTTAATAGTAGGTCGTGGGGTACAAAGAACGGGGCATTACTGATATTGTGGATACTGGTATCGTCCCAAAAAGCTCGTGGTATGTCAGAAGCAAAGATGGGCTCGTGAAGATCACTGGTGGCATCCATGGATCCGGCGATAAACTCATGGTAATGGCTGCCGTGGTGTTACCATCAGAAGTGCCTCATCACCAGCCCGAAAACGATATGATTGCTCAAGCCGTATTGCGCAACGTGTGCTTTTTACTCATGAGACGTGATATCAATAGCTTCAATTCAAGTCAAATATATGGGTAATATAGTATAAATAGTAAATTACATTCATAAGGTGGCACCATTCTACTTCATTCCCCCCCCCACTCCTTAATTTCTACTGCTACAGCTACTTACCCAGAATACACGATCGATATACCATGGAATCCTCTTTCTCGGCAGCAGTACAAAGCCAACTACCGGACTCTCCAAGCCAACAGTTCGAGTGCAAGGTTGCAGTCAACAACAGCCATGACTTCGCTGGAGTTCAGACAATCGCTTTGGAAGGCTCGCTGTTCGCACTGCGCTGCTACAATTGTTGATTTGCAACTAAGAATTCGCTTCGCTTTGTTCATGGGACGATTCATCAATCGGGAAGACTCCCGATCCGGGATACCCCGATGTCCGGCCACGGAAAGTCCCCCCTCTCCACTCTTTCCAGTAGGTATATACATATAACACTGGTTTTGATATTTAAAGCTGATTGTACATGGATCTCTTGGCAATTTTGACGACGATGACCACACCGACCCACCGCCGAACCTACAACCGGCCGGGCATCCCGCAAGCAACCAGAGTAACCTGGAAGACGTTCGACCGATCCTTTTTTTTTTAGCGAACAGTCGAATTCTCGGTACTTCGAACTGCGACCCACGGCGTATGATAAGAACTCTCGAGAAAGGCTCGCCGGCTACAACGTTCTCCCTTCGTTGCTATCTCTCTGCACGAGGAAGGTTTAGCGAGAATCCATGTACGGTTTTGTGGAGGAGGGAGTAGCTAAGGGTGTGTAAGACGCGCAAGGGTATGGGACGAGCGAGATGTGTGGGATGGTGTGTACGAGCAAGCAGACTGGTGTACGTATGGGAAGTGGTGGTAGATACGATCGAGCAACTGGTGGAGTGGTAGGTAGCTGAAGCGTTGATACCTACGCAGCAACACGGTGGAGTGAGCATGGCACATGGATTTAGGAACGGAGAAAGGAGGCGCAACTTGCACCACAGAAAACGGTAGTGAATGAGGGCGGAGAATGAAATGAGATGGTGTGTACGAATGACGCGTGTGAAAAATCCCTTTTAAAGCGTCCTACAACTTATCGTGGCCCATGGTGCTCCGGCCGAAGGCCGGACCTTCGCTTGTATATGTACGTACCTACTTATGTATATATTTCCTGTTTCGACGTGTGGAAAGGGTGGCATATCACTGGGTAGGGAGGGTGAGAAGGGTTTTTTTTCCCTTTCTTTCCGTGGCGGAAGGGTGCCTGTTTCAAGCAACAGTTGAAGCTGAAATCTCGATACCCGAGTAGCATAGGTCTTGAGGGGGGGGGGGGGGGAGTGAGAGACCGAGGGATAGAAGTGTAAATGGCGGCTTGCAGCCCGCCGCGGCAAAAGAAGAACACGCGCAAGTCCAGCTGCAGGACGTCTGAACCGATTCCCCCCCCTCCCCAAGCGCCCGAATCATGAAATCTCAAGCGTTATTCGATCCGGTAAAGGAGTGATAAATTGTGATGCTAACGGGGGAGCGGGGAACGTTCGTTTTGGTCGATATGTGCTCTGGTCCTGTCCGCGACTACCACTACTCTATACTTGGACATGCCATTTCCGCGGCGCCTACAGTTCCTTCTTTCGCTTCTCGACGAATGGCTGCGTGCGTACCGTCAGCCGATAACATCCCCTTTGTGACTAGGACCGTCTTCTGGAGGTATGTATGTTGGGGGGGTTTCTTGCTCGCAGCCATCGACACCCACCACCACAGGACCACAGCGTTGTGGGGGCGGTGGCGGGTTCGATGGTCGGCTCTGCTATGGTCGACATCTCAAATCCTCATAATCTCATAACCCCGCCACAGTATATATATCGTACAGTTCGTTGAGAAGCCCCCACCGCCAGCCCCACCACCACCTGTCATACACACACCACCACGCAGACAAGCAGTCGCCAAAAAACACGACCTTGAGAAGGGAGTTGGGAATCATAATCACATCGAAAAACCCGAAATAAAAAATACAAGCATGGTCATGGGTATCTTAAGTAAGCAACAACCTCCCCCTTAGCAACCGAGCAACCGTAACTTAAACTCAATGAGTAGTCTCGTTGCCAACATTAACATCAGTCCCCCGTGTTTCCCCGCAACCGTGCCGTGTGAAAAAAAAAACCCATCCCTATGCCGTAGACTGACCGTAACAAAGGAAAGAAGAAAAGAGGAAAAGAGAAAAAAAGACACGGAGGATAACGCAAGGCCAATGTAACAAGCAGCAGTTGTGAAAGGCCGACAACATTTCACCAAGAGCATATACAGAGAATTACCACCGCCTCTGCTGTCCGGGTTGCATGGGCTGATGTTGGGGGTGCTGCTGCGGTTGGGGGTGTTGCTGAAGTGGATGATGTCTAACGGGCAACGCTTCCTCTTCCTCTTCGGCCTCGACCCTAACGAGCACTTCCTCCAAGAATCCCTCGAGGAATCCGCTGACCTCACTGCCCATTCCCACAGGTGCCGCTTTGTCCCATTCCTCGATATCCTTGAAAACTTGTGCAGCTTTGTAGACCAATCGCTTGAGTTTGTCGTGTGCATGCTGATGCTTCTCCTGATTCTTGACACCCTTCCGCATCGACTGCTGTTGGAGGTGATAGGTGCGTCTGGTCAGTGCCGCCTCCAGGGCAGGGAGAATGACGCCGCCCAGTGCAGTGACTTCTCCTTCGCTTCCCGGGAGTAGATTATTGCTAACCGGCATATGATCTGGAGGGGGCGGAGGCGCCGACTGTCGTCGGTCATTACCGGACTGTAAAGTCTGCGTGGAGGGCATGTTCCGAAGTTGCGAAGAGTGCGATGGGGGTTGAGGAGGCACCAGCGCACCACCCGGGGGCCGCCGTGACTGATGGCCGAGTCCAGGAGGCGGCTGTATCGACCTCAGCTGTTGTCGTTGTTGCTCCTCAAGTCTACCCTTGTTCTGCTGTTCCATCTGCCGTCGCATCTGCTCCTGGGCTAGATCGTGTGACGTCTGTCTTCCAAGCTGCGGGTTGGGGAACGCGGTCAGTCCCCCGTGATCCGGAAGAATATCTGGACCACCCGCGGCTCCTCTGCTTCCCGTTGGCGTGCGATCGCGGTCAGGCATACCCGGCTGTCCCTGAGCAAGTCTCATCCTGCTAACGTCTTTCGCCAGGTCTGCCTGCAGCAGTCGCTCGCTCTCGGCGGACATGCTAACTTGTCTGCTGTGGTTATGATGCTGAAGTGGCTGCATGGGCAGAGGCTGCCGATCGTCTCGATATGGCGGCGGTATCTGATGCGCAGGCAGAGGTGTTGGCGGCAAAGGTTGATGGGATTCCAGCCGTTTCATGCCTCTAACAGTGTCCGAAGTCGTCCCATATCCCGAGTCTTTGCCATGGGGCGGCACCGGTGGAGACTGCGGCTGTTTGCTGTTTTCCTGGGCTCTGGTTTGGGGATGGATGGGCGAGGCTCTCTCTTCGCACCGACGGTCACGGCTTGCCTTCGGTGTACCTGGGCTCTCAAAGTCATTGGTGTCGACGGTCTGGGCGATATATCTCATATTCGCTTGCGCCGCGCTCAAACTCTTCAGCCCCACAGTGTTCCGACCACCGCCTACTGGCCGTATTGTTCCGAAGTCCCACAAGTCATTGTCGTCCTCCTCTTCGGATGATTTGCTGTCCCTGGTATCCATAGTTCCTTCATCCAAATCCTCATCGCTTCCCTTCTTGTTGCCATTCTCCATCACCCATCGCTCGTTTCGCTCGATGAGCTCGGTGAGGTAAGTGGTTCTCTTGGCACGCTTCACGAATGGGTGTTTCAACAGCTCCTTTGCCGACGGCCGATCTCGGGGATCCCGCTGCAAACATAGGTTCACAAACTCCTTGAACCGTTCCGAAAAGCTGCCTTCTAATTGGGGTGGTTGATTCTTTGGAATGAGGAAGAGGACCTTCATGGGATGGATGTCGGAATACGGCGGTTCACCCATAGCAAGCTCGATGGCCGTGATACCAAGCGACCAAATATCGGCCTTCTGATCGTATCCGGATTGCTTGATGACCTCCGGTGCCATCCAGAATGGAGTTCCAACGAACGTATTCTTCTTCGTCATCGTTGCCGTCAACTGTCCCGACACTCCAAAATCCGCAAGCTTAACCTGGCCATTTGACGCCAATAAAACGTTTGCCGCTGCGAGTTCTCATCAGCTTTCCTGCCTAACCCAAACTGCACAAAAGGGGCAAGCGCAAACCCTTAATGTCCCGGTGCAGCTTGTTGTCGCTGTGCAAATACTCTAATCCCATCAACAGCTCCCGAATAATGATCGTGATGTACTCTTCTGGGATCAAACCAGGCTTCATCAGATCCCCGCAACTTCCACCGGAACAGAACTCCATTATGATCCATAAGTCGGAACCCTTGAGGTATGAACCGTGGTACTTTGTGACATAGGGCGAATTGAGCTCGGAGAGGATATTGATCTCCTGGATGATGTCATCGACCTCATCTTCAGCGTTCTCGACATCGATGACCTTTATAGCTACAGCCTGGCCATTCCGCTTGTCGACGCCTTTGTAGACCTTTCCAAAACTACCGCCGCCTGCAAGAGCGAGAGACGCAGTTGTCAGTACTAGACCCGGCAACAGCAGCAAACGCCACTCGGCCCTCCTCTTCCCCGACCCCCGCGATCTGTCAGAATGCAAACCCACCTATCAGTCCCTGCTTAGTATACAGCGACTCCGGGTCGACGAGCTCGTTTGTAGGACCCGCCGCTACACCGATTGTCGGACCGCCACCTCCGTTGCCTGCCGATGGCTCATGGTAGCTCGCATAGCGAGCAGATGCGATACTCATGTCGAGAAGATGTAGGGAGGTTGGTGTGAAATGCTCGGTGGTCTGCAGTGATGGTTTGTGCGTCGCGATCAAGCGTCCGAGGAGCGTTTCTCCTGGAAGAATATCGACGGCTCGGGAAAGAGGGAATGGATGAGGGCGGCGAGATGTTTCTAATCGCGGTGGTGCAGAGGTGATTAGGTTGGCGAAGGTCGGTCGGTTCGGAAGGCGACTCAACGCCTCCAAAACATAGGCGAGAGCACCCCAAATGTGAACAGGGTATTTGTACCGGGAAAAAAAGAAGAAGCAAAGAGGGAATGTGAAGTTGTAGGTGAAAGCCGAGCGAGTGTCGTCGGTGTTGTGGTTGAAGAGGAGTTGAGTACCAGTGATTGTGGATGGTGGAGGAGATGGAGGCGATTTTACCTACCCACTCGGTGAGCACTTAGACGTGGGGGCGGTCGTTGTCGTCAGGGGGGACTGACCGCAAATAAACGCTCACACGCCATCTAAACACGACAATGCCTGTAACCACGTCGACGCTATGCGCTGACAGAGTTCGAGCGTGCAATTTCATAGGCAGTCAGGAGAGCCCTCAGTCAAGCGCGGTAAATCCTCAGCCACACCAATCAATCCATTATCGCATGATCGAGGGAAAACAAAAACAACAAATCTAGCTAGATACAACTGAGGATCTTGCATTGTCGCGTTGGAAAAAACAGGACAAATACAACCACAGCGAGAGGGGAAAGAGAAAGAAAAGGAAAACACACGTCAATGTTCGCAACGCCTCGCAGCAATCTCAACCGTAGTAGCTGACTGACCAACCCATACCCAGAGCTTACAGTAGTACTATTCCAAGCAGACACAAGAGACAGGAGGAAATGTATAAGCACCACAGTTTAGTCTTCCAGCGCCTCCACCATGATGGTGCCCATTTTGAGTCCAGCCTCCTCAACGGTTTTGTCCAACACTTCAATCAACCGCTTGCCCATGCTAACCAGCTCAAACTCTTTGTTGGGGTTTCCTCCGCCCTCTTTCTGCGCTTCTTTTTCCGGCAACAGGTCTGCCTTAACGAATTCGAACAGCCGTTCGACGGTATCCTTAAGGAGGAACCTGCGGACAACTCTGCTTCCATCGTGGAGCATGAATTGTATCCTCGTAGAAGCAGGTCCCTGGGCCGGCTCTTGGTGGTGGTTGGAGCCGGATATCTTCTGAAAGGGCGTCTGCTCGATTGCCTTGCCTTTCGGTTCTGGGCGCCGCTGCCCGGGCTTTTCCACCTCCATCAGATCACCGTCACCCCCCGTGATGTCGATTATCTCATCACCAGCAGTCGCTCCAACGTCCATGGATTTCTGCAGAGCAAGCTCCACCTGTTCTGCTTCGGTCATAGCCTCGAGATTGACAGGTTTTGGTTTTGGTTTTGGTTTCAGCGCACGCTGAATAGGATTCTTGTCATCATCCCGAAGCGAATACCTTTCCAGGAATTCGTGGACCGTGTGGACAAACTCGATGGGGGTTTTGGGCATTTCCTTCCACACCTTGACCTGCTCTCCGGTTCGAGGATCGATGATAGCAATGTGCGGAAAAGCATAGGCGTCAGTTCCAGACAAGGCATCAGGCATGTAAAGCCTCACGTAGTCTCGGCCATCTCTGCCGTTGTTGAGCCACTGCAGGAAAATGAAGTTCTCCACGATAGTCTGTTGGACTTCCTCGGCCTTCCAGATATCGCGATTGAGGACCTGGGAGCTAAAATTCGCCTCCTCCTGGATGTTGATCAGGATCCATTTCTGCTGTATCTTGCCCTCATCACGAGCCTCCTCGAAACCCAGATGAGAGATGATCTCCGCAGGTGGTCTGAACAGTTCTGCCAACCGCCCAGCGTGTGGTCCTACTGCCGAAGCGCCTCCGGTAGCTAAAGCCAAACGCCGCCGACGTTCGTCCAGAGTTAGTTCCTGGATCGGCCGATCCCACACTGAGGGCTGCTGGCTGAAAATTCCTGCTCGAACTACCAAATCCATCAGACCAGTTCTCCAACTCAAATCATCTACCGTGTGGATACGAACCTCGCCGCTGTCGCACCGGAATACCATATCCATCATCACCGATATCCGATCCAATAAGCGTCTCCGTAGTCCTCGCAATGGGGGCTCGGACTTCATTCATAGCTCCCCGACCTCCCACTGCGTAAAACTCATCCTGTAACCTCCTCGCCATCGCCTCGTCGCTCTCGTAGGCATGTGGCTGAGACGTGGAGCCCGTAGGGCCGCTAGCCCTCAAGGCTTCCCGAACGTCATCGTCATCGTCATCGATCTGAATGGATTGACTATGTCCCGCAGGGCGCGCGGGGAGCGGAGGCGGAGATGACGGACCATCGTCTTCTATGTCTACACCACCGGTCTCGAAGAAAAGAGCGACGGCATTTCCAAGATCATTGTCCGAGACCTTGAGATACGACTGCGCCTTCTGAGGAGAGCAGCCTGTCACTGCGGTGAATTGGGCAACAAGGTCGTCCATGTTGGCACGGGGAATCTGTCGACCCTACCGCGAGCTTCGAAGGACCTAGAAAGTTTAAGCGAGCGCGCGACGGGTAGGTGGATGGATGGCTGTCGACAGAGGGGGTAGAGAATCGCAGTCGGGGTAGGTTGTGATGGAGAAGAGGTTGCGTTGTTGGTGGGGAGGGGGAGTTAAAAAGCAACTTTTACTTACGGTGGGTTATTATGTTGGTAAGTTGCTCTAGCGTTGGAAGGTATGAGGGGCAACAGCTAAGGATGAGTTGATTGGTGGTTTGAGGCGGCCCACCGCAAAATAATTATAGGACGGCTGATTATTTATCTTACTCTAGATATAGAAAGTAGTCGAAACTTGATGGAACACAGACTAGCAAATTAGATGTCGACATTAATGATGGAAAAAAAAGGCAGAAAGACAAAGAGGCCTGTGGTGACGCGGCCAACAAGCGGATATGCCAAGATTATCAGGCAGTCACGTGCACTGGGCGGCTGAAAGCATGTGCTTCTCGGGAGATCTTTGATGAACTCTGTTTTGGAGAGACGATGGGTCTATGTACTCTACGGTATCAAGCAAACGCCAGAAAGCCCAGCTCTACAGCAAACATATCAACATCTTTAGGTAACGTTCTAGACAAGATATCAACCATGAATGAAGCACACAGAATACCAACCACTACGCCTTGATCATGAGAATCTGAAGGATTGTGGTTAGATACCGCCAATGCAAGGGTTATGTTCCAAAGAGATGGAGACCAACCTCATTCAGCGATGCCGTATCCATCATAGCACTCTTCTTTGCGGCAATAAATCGGTGGCGGAGCGCATGTCTACCGTTCATCGCGCTCGCGGGAGTCACGGATCCGGATGCTGGCTCGGTTTCAGACTCAGAAGAGCTATCAGAACCTGAATAATTCTTCCCCTTCTTCTTCTCCTTCTTTTTATCCTTCCTCCGAGCTGCTCTCTTCTCCTTCCTCTCCTTCTTTAGCCGCTTCTCTTCTTTCCGCCGGCGCTTTCGTTCTTCCTTGGATTCCGTGTCATCGCCGGACGCGGACGTAGATTTAGATTCCCGGTCCGTGGTCGCAGGTGTCTCCACTCCGTCCTCCGCCAGATCGCGTCGCTTGCCCTTCTTCTTCCTGTCCTTCGATTTCGACTTCTTCAATTCCTTCTTATCGTTCTCCTCGTTGTCGGAGCACCTCTTTCTCTTTTTGCCAGAACCCTCCTCCCCAGCACTCTGATCCTCCGAGTTCTGACCATTCTCCTTCTCCTCTTTCGCTTTCAGTGCTTCGGCCTTCCCTTCCTTCTCTTTAGCCACTCTTTCCCTCAACTTCGTAAGATCATCGGCCACCCAGATCTCACCCCTCACGAACCTCATGCCCCACTTGCTCTCGATCCATTCATGCTTCTTCCTGTCCTCCTCGAGCTTCACTTGTTCGACCATTTTATCATCGCCATTCAGCCTTCCCAGCAGTCCTTGCAATCCCAATAGTCCTGTACACTCATCACTTTGTGCGCCCTTCTTAGCACCAATACCTAGCGTATCATCCTTCAGCACGATCTTGATTCCGGTCGATGACGCGTCGGTAATGTGGCCCGAGGTATGATACGAGGAGGTAGTATCACCAAGGTTCTGTCCAGGGACCCAGCCGAGATTCGCGAGATACTGGTGCCCGAAACGTGAGGTGTCTTTGGACCAGAAGGTGTTGCGTGGGTCTTTACTAATTTTAGTACTTCTACGGTAGAGGTGTCAGACACGGCGACCGGGAGAGGAATAAAAGGGAGAAATACGCTTTTGGACCTGCGAGACCCATGGCAATGGCGAGTGGGAGTGCGAGGGGAAGGTAGGAGGAGGGTTCGTTTGGAAATTGAGAGCACGACGACGTGAACTGGTGACAAACTTTTTGACCGTGTTGGACAGGTGAAGATTTCAAGCGGGATGGGTAAGGGTTTCTACTAGTACTAGCGGGGCCGATCGCTAGCATCCTTTCTATGATATCCGAGAATGGCGACAAGTTCAGCAGGTTCGCATGAACGACGAAACAAAGGAAAAGAAGCCATTATGAAGGTATAGTAAAATCTATCGGTACACCTACAACAATTCTCGGTTTTTTTTGTTTATGGCCATCTTCGCCGCATTATCACATCTAATCCTCGTTCATCTCCATCTCCAACTTGGCCTTCTTCCTCGCGAAGATCCTCGCCATCGCCTCACCGCGCTCCTCACGTAAAGTGGTGTGAATCTGGGTTCGAATACATGGTCAGTTTCATTCCTTTAAATGAACATATCGAAAGAACATACCCAAAACCACCAAATCGCCTCCATAAACGCCCACGAGAAGATTGCGCTATTGATCAATGGGTGATCGGAGGTCGCACTGATATTCCCACGTCCAGGCTTCAGAACATATGTGTATCCGGTAACAACCGCGAAAAAGAGTGTGCGAACCGGAGCTATAACCCTAATTGTGAGCCGCGGTCTTCCATCGGTGAGAAATATCTGGCCGTACCTTGAGCACCCCAGTAGTCCCTTGCGACGTCCTCAGCTCCGGAGACTGTGGTGAGATCGGAGATGGCGGAGAGGATCAGAACAAGACCGGCGAACGCACACCCCAGGGGATTTTCGTAGAACGAGGACTTTGGTTGTTGCTGAGAAACAAAGAGTCAGCAATAAATTGTCACCATACCACACCAAAGAACACGTACTAGGCCGAGTGCTTCTCCGAGGATGAAGATTGTTGACTGTGTTGCAATCTTCTGCGGAGCTACGATGAGGTAGTATCCCATAACCAGGTGGGCAACGGCCACGGCACTGATGAGGTAATATGCTCTTATCATGTCGTTCAAACTCGCTGAAGAGGTGAGAGATGAGAACACAGATGGAGAGCTCAGCACAAGGGGCGGGCCGTTTTCAAGTGGTACTTAGTTACATACATGTTAACTAATAGACTTGATTTTACCCGGCAGTTCAAAAGAACGTTACGTTTCCACTTTTGATTCTCACCCCCACTTCCGACCTCTCACTCGAATATTCCCTTCCTCTTCTTCTAGCTAATTGTGCATAATCTTTTCATCCCTCTATTACCAGCGCTCGGGCGTGCGTGTTGTTGTCTCCCTGACTGTTTCCACCACTTAGCAGATTAACACCGCCAATTACCACCGTCAATGGCCACTGCAAATTCCTCCACTGAGCGCAAGAATCATCTTGTCTGGGACCAGCTAGAGCTGGGTGCATACAAGCAGGCGCTCCAGCTATGCAACCGGCGTATTAAGAAAGGCGAGAAGAATGAAAATCTCCTCGTAAATCACCTCTCCCTCCATCCTAAAAGCCTGATTAATTGACATCCCCCGGGTTTGGTCGGGTTAGGCACTAAAAGCATTCGTTCTTACGCACATCAACAGTCCTGCGACTACCGAAGAAGCTATACAGATTGCGCGGACGCTCTCCGACAGGTTTCCACCGACACAATCTCTTGAGGTCGTGCGTTTGCTCGGTCGTGTGTGGTCGACCTTGGGCCCGAAGTATGCCGACGAGGTCACAAAGCTCTGGGAGAAGGCCGTCAAGGCACAACCCCACAATGAGGATCTGGCACGAGACTGGTTCTGGGGTACTGTCAAGACGCTGGATTGGCGCGGGGCTCAGAAGGCAGCTATGCACCTCCAAAAGACCTACACCAAGCGTAGGGAATACTGGTTTTGGGCTGTAATCTCGAGTTTGATGTTGCATGTATGTTTCATCCCATGATCTGCCGTTATCCGGTAGTGCTGAATTGGTTTTCGTAGAACTCTCTTCCAGTTGGTTCCTCGGAACGCAAGTTGTTCGGCACACTCGCCTACCGCATGATCGATAAAGCCCGCACCGACACTCCGGTCAACACCGCCGTGATACCCCCGCGCGCTATACAAACCAGCCAGGAGATCAATTTGCTACTAGAACTTCTGCCATACGTTTCCCCCGGCGACGCGGCCAAGGAAGCCCTTGAGGTGCTCAATTCGGCCAACCTTGGAGTCGATTCTATGGTGGGGAGCGGCGACTGGTGGGGGCTGGCCAGGAAACGGTTGGACCTTCTCGAGAGCACCAAGAATTGGAGGGCGTTGTTCGAGACTTGCATATCGCTGCTGCCGAAGGCTAATACCGTGACTGAAGCTAATGGGAACGGGGAAGAGGTAAAGACTGACAAGGAGAAAAGAGATCCGAAGCCAGATGCTATCCAGCAGGGACGAGGCGATGATTGGCGGGTTTGGGACGGATTTGTGATGGCTGCCGGGAAGCTATACGACGATGGTGACAAGACCGTTGCCAAGGAGTCTTTGGAGACGATCCTGGAGCACCGTAAAGCTCTCCCTACGGGTTCATCGCGACATGGAGACCTGGCGCTCGTGAAGTTCTCTAGCCTCTTTCACGACAAAAATGACGGGCCAGAAGGCACACCTACTCTGCTGGAGGCCGTTGAGGAATATTTTGTCAATACTGGTAGCAAGAGTTGCTGCTTTGAGGATGTCCAGAAGTACCTCGAGATGCTCGAGGATTCAGAGAAGAAAGATTTCCTGAAATACGTCGAGGCAGCAGTTGAGAAGCTCCCGGAGGAAAACGAAGTATGTTACTAGTGAATCTATACATCAAGGATATGCTGACCTCCAAAAAACAGAAACAGCGAATCGACAGAGTGGCTTCTGCCATTAATTTTCAAAAATTTGTTTACCTTCTCACCATCTCACCCCTCAACACTGCGTCGCCGACGACTAAGAAAACCATCACGGCCTTCATTACCGGGACTCTGAAGCTCTATGTCTCTGCGCTTTCTCTCGGCAGCTCTCTACTGGTTACTGATAACCAGTATGGTGACGATGCCGCTCTGCTGGCTATCATGGGATTGATCCGCCTTTACACACTCTCGCCCAATGACCAGTCTCCCCTCTACCAGTCGGTCCAGATTCTGGAGACTCTCCTCCAAAAGTCAAAACACAATTACCAAGCTCTCCTCCTCTTAGTTAGGATTTACCTCCTGCTCGGTGCCATCGGCGCCGCGATCGACATCTACCCCCGCCTCAACATCAAACAAATCCAAAATGACACACTCTCCCATTCCGTTCTGACGCGTATCTCTACCCTTTTCCCTAACGATGCCCGAACCTCTTCGTACCTCCGGAATGCACTCGATATCTACGAGTCCTCGCGAGCCCAAACTCCAAACATGTTACAGCTTGCCTTCGAACGCGGAGGCTACGCACAGATGATGGGATTCCTCGAGTTTTCCGAGCGTGTTGAAGGGAGCGTGTGTCGAACTATGTGGGAGATCGAACTCCGACGACTTGCCCGAATTGTCTCGGGATTTCCTGAGCAAGACGTCCCGGCTGAGGTGGGCTACAAGGGTGCAGTCTGGGACAACCGCGACTTCGCCGTCATAATCGACTGCGAGCTCACCTCTGTTGGTCCGTTTGAGCGCTCTTTCCGTATTGGCCCTACACCAGCAGAAAACTGGGTCCGTGGATTCGCAGCCGCTGAGGAGGTTTCGGAGTTCTTTCGGACATTTTTGGCTGCTGGCAAGGACTCGAATGGTGCTGCCATGGCCAACGAGAAGCCGACGTTTGCTGCCGACGTGGCAGGCCGCATTGCCGTAGCACTCAAAGCCGGCGACCAACATGACGAGTTTACGGAGGCAGAGAAGTCGCGACTTCTACTTGCCGAAGCTATCGCGGAGCTGGCTACAGCTGCTCTCAAGAAGGACGGAGAGGCAGTTTCGAAAGTGCTCGAAGGTATCACCGCAGAGTTATTCCCCAAGACCTTTGTCGCCCCCGCGGCCGACGAGACTCCAGATTGGAGGCAATTGCATGCGCTGTGGATGGGTCGTGAGGCGACTTCCGTTGCTGAGAGCCTGGTTAAGTTTTTGAACGCTATTAAGGGTCTCAAGCCGGGTGTTCCCAAGCCCTCCATAACTGCGCTGACAGAGGCGGCGAAGAAGCGGAAAACGGAGGTGCTGGAGCTGGCAAAGAGCGCGCTGAAGCGTCTTGAAGATGAAGACGCAATTCAAACTCTCGTCGATGACGTGCTCAAGGAGGAGGGTGTCGGCGGTGTTCTCAGACGGCAGGAGGCGGTATTCGGAGGTGTGGAGCAGGTGGCAGATAATGTGGGGAAGACTCGGAATGCAATTGTGAGGTCATATGAGAGTTTCTAGTTCTGTTGGTTATGTACTATTCCGTTTCTTTCCCAATTTTCTTCTAGGCGGGGTGATGGGTGCGAAAAAATGAAGGATCGGAAAATGGTGTTTGGTGTTTTCCCTTGTCACTTCTTTCTGTTCTTTGGGCTGGATCTGAGCGGATACCTATTTTTGTTGTACTTACTGGGCAGAATGACATTGCGATGTTTGAATGTGTTTAGCTGCACGCGAATATGACTGAGAAAACATGGTATGATTGGAGAAAGCAGGAAGCTCTGCTACTCAATGGCGCTATGTATGATGTTCCTCCTCAGCCCAACTGGTCACGGGTCACGTGACCAAGCGTTGCCAGCTTTTCAAGCGCGTCATCCCTCAATATCACCCCACTCACATATACCAGCGAAATCCGAAATGCCTCAAAACCGATCTTCCCGTCACCGTCCACCTCCGCCATCTTCCGAGTCCGACGAAGACTCCTTCGCCGATCAAGAAACCATATCCCAAGCTGACTCGGGCGACATGTCTGCTGCGCCCACACAACGCGACCACACCACGCCCCTCGATGAGGACTCCGATGAAATGGAAGACCCAGAAGACGACGACGAGGAAGAAGATGAAGATGAAGATGAAGATGAAGATGAAGACATCCACTCGACCACTTCTACCGACGCCGTGACCAAGTCACTACCCTCGCTCGCAGGCCTCAAAGAAATCGGCAACCTCGCCTCCTGGACGGTGTCGACGGCGAAGCCCGGCAACGGTGTAGAGCAGCTACGCGATGAAGATACATCACTGTACTGGCAAAGCGACGGGCCACAGCCGCACCACATCAATATCCACTTCGCAAAGCGCGTAAAGGTGAAGCGCATGAGGATTTACCTTGACTTCGAAAACGACGAGAGCTACACGCCGACGAAGATGAGCGTGCTCAGTGGAACCGGATTTCACGATCTCGTGGAGGTTACGAAGCTGGATCTGGAGCGGCCAACCGGATGGATCGAGGTGCGGCTGGACGGTGTCCACGAGGATGGCGAGCTCAGGACTTTCTTGATCCAATTCGCTATTCACGCGAATCATCAGAACGGGAAGGATACACATGTTAGAGGACTTCAGATCTTTGCTGCCGAGCCGTAGGGAACCCTTACGCTTCCCCAAAACTGTAGTCTGCTAACGGCGCCAACAGTCCCGGATCCGCACCTGGAGAAATAGAGTTCTCAAACATCAGCATGCTCCAAGAGCTCCAGATCCGTTAAGGTCCACGCCCCAGTCGTACTACTTCACCGATTAATGGCATAGTGTTGGTGTTGGTGTTTCTGGCGTTCGGGAAGGGGAAGGGTTTCTTTTTGATTTCTAGATACCACCTACAATTAAACCTCTTGCATGTAGAGCACTTACTTGGGTAGATTAATGGTGTCTAGGTTCTCTACTTTGCGCATCCCCGCGATGACCGACAGACAAAGCTTCTCGCTTGTGAAAGCTTCTGTCACATCCCTCAACCCTACCGCCAAGCTGCGGCTCCCCTCCTTCTACCCCGCAATAGAGTAGAGTAGATACGCATATACACACGCTTTTGCTTCTCCATTGCAAACCCAACCGCCACTTCGCACACACAGTAAAAGCACCATGGTTCAAACTTTCGATATCGTGGTTTTTGAGGGTCTGTCACCTAGTGGAGTCGATTGATCGTGCTTCGTCTGACGATGATAGGTGACCATTGCGGCCCCGAGGTCATTGCCGAGGCTATCAAGGTGGATGGTCTCCCTCCTCCTTCTCTTTCTGGCCCAAAGGCCTAACAACGTAGACTCTCGATGTCATCGCTGCCAACACCCCTGATGTGGCCTTTAACTTCAACTACCAGCTCATCGGCGGCGTACCTCTCCCCCGTTTCCTTCCGTCCATACACTTGTCTGACTCCCGCGTAGTGTTCGATCGACGCCCACAACACCGCCCTGACCGACTCCGCGCTCGCGGCCGCGCAATCCGCCGACGCGGTCCTCCTCGGCGCCGTCGGCGGCCCCAAGTGGGGCACCGGCGCCGTCCGCCCGGAACAGGGTCTCCTCCGCATCCGCAAGGAGATGGGCACGTTCGGCAACCTCCGGCCGTGCAGCTTCGCGTCGGAATCGCTAGTCGAATACTCACCGCTCAAAGACTCGGTCTGCCGGGGCGTCGACTTCAACATCATCCGCGAGCTTACGGGCGGCATCTACTTCGGCGACCGGACCGAGGACGACGGCAGCGGCTATGCCGTGGACACGGAGCCGTACTCGCGCGCCGAGATCGAGCGCATCGTGCGCCTGGCCGGACACCTGGCTATGGCCACGGATCCGCCCATGCCCGTCACGTCCCTCGACAAGGCCAACGTTCTCGCCACGTCGCGGCTCTGGCGCAAGACGGTCGACGCCGTCATGACCAAGGAGTTCCCTCAGATCAAGTACCAGCACCAGCTCATCGACTCGGCCGCGATGCTGATGGTCAAGAACCCGCGCGCGCTGAACGGCATCGTCGTCACGAGCAACCTCTTCGGCGACATCATCAGCGACGAGGCGAGTGTCATCCCCGGCTCGCTCGGCCTCCTGCCGTCCGCGTCGCTGTCCGGCATCCCCGACGGCAAGGCCAAGGTCAACGGCATCTACGAGCCGATCCACGGGTCCGCCCCGGATATCGCCGGTAGGGGGATCGTCAACCCTGTCGCGGCGATCCTGAGTGTGGCGATGATGCTGCGGTACAGTTTGAACTTGCCGAAGCAGGCGAAGGCGGTGGAAGACGCGGTCAGAAGGGTTCTGGACGGCGGTCTGAGGACGGCGGATCTCCAGGGTAGCGCGAGCACCAGTGAGATGGGCAATGCTTGTGCCAAGGCCTTGGAGGAGATTTTGAAAGCGTAATACTGTTGGGGTCGCTGTACGACTCAAAATTGACATGATGTACGTACGGAGGACAAAAAAAAGCGGGTGATAATTGACTTCATTCTTTCTCACTCGTTGAGTGATCCCAAGGTCCAGTTACTACGAAACTGCTGCAATCGCAACAAACGCTTCTAGCAAGCAACGAGAAGATTGTTCAACCGATGATGCAACCGTAAACCCATCCCAGCGTGCAAAAGCGTTGGACAGCATCAGATATTGCTCCGCTCCTTCTCGAGTTTGTGCATCTGCGCGGTCTCCTCCGCCTTACCAGACTCGGGCAGGGCACCGGGTCCACCGATGGCGCCTTCATTGGTGCTGTCGATCGCCGCCGTGAGTCCGCCCTCCGTTACCGCTGCGCCCTCCTTGACGAGGGGGAAATCCCAGCTCTCGTCGCCCTGGAACCACCAATTGCGCTCTTCGCCGTTCTTGAGGAACGAGCAATCGCCATTCTGGATCTGGTCCCACCCGCCGGCCACACCGTTGCCGCCGCGCCAGTTCGTGTCAGGGATCGGATCTTCGGTCGACGGGAGCGGGAGCGCGTTGGGCGCTGGAGGTGTGGTGTTCGCCCGGCGGCGGTAAATACTCATGCTGCACGTTCCAGCTCGGATATCGCGGGTTTCATCACCTACTCCTCCCGCATCAATCGCCACCCGCTATCGCCATCGCCGCCACATAATGGACAGGGGACAACTACCGATCAGCACCCTGCCAATAGCAACAATTGTCGCCGCGTGAGAGGTCAACAATATCGCGCGCGGACCCGTGCCCGTCTCCCCCCACTCGCGGTCGATATCACTGATAATCTTGGCGCACGCATAGGCCGTGCGGTTGTGTATCTCGCTCTGGGTCTCGCCCTTGGTGCTCGGGATGATGGTGGGGGCGTAAGTGGTACGCACACGCGGGAAGAAGCGGTGGAGGATCTCGGGGGCCGCGGGGGAAGGGTGATCTTTTTCCCCCCGCATTAGTAAACCAACTACTAGGGTTTGTGGGGGGGGGGATCACCGAAACGCGCGACACCGTACCACTCGCCGATACCGTTGTCGCATAGGATCGGGAGATCGAGAATCTCGGCGAGCGGGTTGATCGTCTCCAGACAGCGGTAGAAAGGACTAGAATATATACGCTCGATTTTGGGATCCAATCCTGCGGCGTACGCGGCTAGCTGGTGGGCCTGCTTGACGCCATGGGCAGCCAGCGGAGGGTCCGAGGCGATGCCGGTAGGTGAGGCGATTGTCGCGGCGTAGTTACCGTCGTTGTCGGCCGTCCAGTTGCTGCGGAACTGGAAAGGTCACGAGGGATGATTAGAGAGGTCTGGGGTGGAAGGGGGGGGAATGTACGCCGTGACGGGTAACATAGATCGTTTCGAGCATCTTGGGTGGTAGATTTGGCGAAATCGAGAAGTTTGGTGATGAGTTTGATGGGGTTGGCGTACTGGTTGTTGGTGGTGTTGGTTTGTTAGTGGGGTATGCAGACGTGGTTGTTTGGGAGCACAGGGTCCAGTGCAGGATTAGCATAGGAAGAGCTTTTAGTGCGTGAACACCGAGCATCACTCGGACGCAGCCAGTGAGAGCGATCGAATGACTGGTCAGGTAATGAGTGGCTAGCATCGCTCTCGAGTGGCCATCCGAGCCGCAAAGGCAGCTTCCCCTGTTCGATGACGGTCCGTACTTGGGAGTTGGTAGTCAGAACATATACCTAGGTTACTCTACCTCCACTTAAGGCGTGTTGCGAGAGCCCTGCCGCCCACGCAAGAACCCCACCGGCGGTTCGGCCAGACACGGCAATCCTTTCCCGTACAAGCTCGCGCTCCGACTCAGCATTCTTCTCTCTGCTCCTCTTCCGAGTGACCCCCCATGCGTAATCACGTGTCAGCGGAACAACAATATATAGGTATGTACATATTCCATGCCAACAGCCCACAACGCCGCAACGGAAGGCTCGCCGAACCAACCAGCAAAACAAGTTCAGCGGCCTTTCACAAGCCGACAAGCCCCCATTCGATCTTCCCGCCTTGTCTGGAGCGGCGCACCTGTTTTTTGGCTTTTCTTTTTCGCAAAAGTGGGTGCGCGCGATCGTACGCAGACGGACGAGGATGTGGTGGTGGCGGATGCATACGAATACCCTGCCTCCTCCTCTCTTCTCCCCAGCGGATGCGGCACGGAATCATCTACTCTATGTAGATATCCCGAAACGTGCGGCAGCCCCTAGAAACCACCGCCCAATCATGAGAAGATGCCAAAAAAAAAACAATGCTGCACTGCGACGTCGTGCAGCGAAAAGCAGGGAACTTTGGATGTAGTTACCGGGTGTTGGGGTATATATACAATATCTAATGTAAGTATGTGATGTCCAACCCCCTAAAACTCAGCCGCAAGTCCCCTATACTAAATGTTCATAATACTCACTCGGTTCGCTACGCCGGAGTAACGCGGTCTCAATCAGGACTAGTGCTTACGCGCGCCTATAGTAGATAGAGTACTCTACAGTCGTAATGGAGGTGGACATCATTTTTGCGTTTGTCCTCGTACATATGTATGGCGGGGAATTTTTTTTAGGACTCGGAGAGGCGGGGTTACGTCGGCTTGCAGTTCGCTGTTAGCACCCTGCATGTGTGTCGGTGTACGTTTGCTATGTAGCTGCGGTGTGCTTTGGAGTGGCTCTGCGGCGGGCGCGCTAAGCTGCTAGGCTGGAGGATTGCCGTTAAACGCGGGAAACGGTGTTCCCAGTGAGCACTCTCGGCGAGAGTCGATGCCCTTCTCCCGGCAATTCGGCTTCGGGGTTGGGGTCCTGAGTCTTGGTACTTAGATAAGGACTCCACTCGAGTGAGGGGTGGTGGTTTCGGCGCCGACCTCCAGAGCACGGACGCCGAGTGCGGCCAAGCTGAAAGGAAGGCACGCCGAAGAAACGCTCGACGAGGCAAAGACGAAATGGCGCGTCTCCTCCAAGCACGGAGGACGGAGGCTAACTCTTGGCGATGCGCAACTGCCAGTCATGTTCGAACTGCTTGCCACACCCGAGCCACAGCGCTGACGCAAGCCCGCCTCCCGAACGAGCTCGGGCCAGGAGTTGAAGTAAGGGCGATGTCTCCTGCCAAGCGGAGGACCGGGCCACCAAACCGGAGCTGCCCGAGGTCCCCGCGCTCCCGTGACGCACCAAGACTCATCCGGGGCGAGGATCATGTCGGGAGCGACTGCGTGCCAGACATCCGAGCGAGATCCGACGGAGTCATCCGCCATGAGCCGGTTGGGCGAGCCAGAGTCGTCACCAAGTCGTCAGGCCAGACCAGCGAGCAGGCCTCTCGAGCACTCTGCTCTGGGCAGCTCTCGCGAGAGTTGTGGTGGGACCCTCACGATCCAAATCACCGTTTCGGCGGCTGCGTTCGAGCCAGGCCTCCTCTGCGCGGTTACTCCACCGAGATTGGTGGTGCATCAGCGATGGATGGATGCAGTCGATCCGCACCCCCCCGTCCTGAAAAACGATCATGGTCGTCGCCGAGGGTATGGTCGCGATTTAAATAAGTAGTGTCTTCCCATGTATGTATGTGACATGAATCCTGTAGATCGGTGGTGACCTCTGGCGGTGTTCCCCGCGATCACCCCATCGCCATCCCTCGGAAAGCGATTCCATTCGTTGGATACAACAAGCCCACTGCCCACCTTCGGGACGATGACTGGCTGTAATCGTTCAAAAAAGAAAATCCTCCCCGTATCCGAAGCAGAGAGCCGGCTCTTTTCGAAGATCGCATTTGTTTCACTCAATTTTTTTTATCTGCTGTTCGCTCCAGGGTCGTCGTCGTTCGTCCGTTCGTTTGTTGGCTTTTGAGATGCCGTCATCGTCATCATCCCCTCTTCATCATCGTCAATACCAAACAACGTGATTTCCATCGACGAACAGAGGATGCGAGTGGGGCCGGTGGATGCCAGTGCGTGATCGAGCGGACGACCTCCATCTGTCAGTACACAGTCACTGGCATCGAATGCTGGTGGGTTCTCTTTTTTCTTCTTCTTCGTCTTCGCTTTTGAATGTTGCGCTTCTCTTGACATCGGCCATTGTGGTACACAGTCACGTGAAGCCACAGGGGTTTCTTCTCGCTCCGAGAGATGCTAGCCCACCGAGTCGGGCGCGCGCAGATTTCCACGGTCCGTCCACAATAATTTGAGCTGTTGCTGTTGTCGCTGCTGTCGCTGCTGTCGCTGTTGTCGCTGCAGATACCGGCGAGCGGAGATACCGAAGGTAGTTGCCCTGGCACGAGACGGGAGCGCAGAACAGTTGGTGGTGCTTGTCGTAAAGCGTAGAGGTACAGCCTCAACGATGCAACAGAGTACAATCGAGCCCGGGCAAGTGCCCGTACCAATCGCGAGTTTGTCACGGGCAATAATCCCCTCTCTGACAATCCAACCCGTGGGCAGGGGGCCGACTCCGGCTCGGCCAAACCCAGCAATATGGTAGACAAGCCGGCGAGCGGGCTGGCTGGCGGGCGGACGGCACGGCAAATCGAATCATGTGCGCGGGCAGGCACGCGGAGAGGCTGCGAGGTGCCTCGCCCTCTCTTCCTTCTTTCTTCCATTCCTTTCTTCCGCGCCCACGCATTCTGCCCATTTGCGACAGCGATCATCCGAGCAGCGGCCAGCGCTAGCTTACTCGGTATCCCGCCCCCCTCGCTTCCCCCAATCAGATCCAAACACCAACTCCCAGGAAGAAGCAAAAACCGACGGCTCCGTCATATCTGAGCAGCATCCGCAACGCTCACCAGAAGAAAAAAGACGGAAAATAAATAGAGGGAGACGCGCACCCGCAGAAGCAGCCAGCGACAGGCACGACTGGCCGCGAGAAGACCTCCAATCACCATCACCATCGCCATCAATACCACCATCATCATCACCATCATCATACATATCACCCAGCGTCACCCTCTCAAACCCTCCATCCCTCCCCGCGTATCCGCCATTCCTTCAAAGTGTCTGCCTCCCTCACCGCCATCACCACCACCACCACCACCACCACCACCACCACCACCACCACTCACCACCCACTACCACCATCCAGCCCCCCACCCCCCCAGCAGAATTACCCCCGCCTGCCCGCTCGCCTTCTATCGGACCCACTGGGAGAACACAGAGAGAGTCAGACAGAGAAAGAGACACCTGAAGAGAAAGAGTTCCTGATAGGCTACCCATACACCCATAAACTAAACTATCCAGCCCGTCCGCGTGCCCCACCTCTTCCGGGTCCAACAGCACTCCCATTCGCAACTTACAACTCCTTCTCCTCCCCACCACCACCTTCTCCCAGGTCGACTCCCGAGCTACTGCTTGCTGTAACACTGCTGCCGCCGCTACCCTTACTACCAACTGGCCATTGGCCCCTCTGTGCACAGTAACGACAGCAACCGGGAATCCATTGCATCAACGTCACGAAATCCAACCCGAAAAGTCATCGTCACCATCCCCCACCGCCGACTTTTGACCTCCTCTTACTACCCTCCTTTCCTCTACCCCTCTAAATCTTACCTGCTCCCTCTTCAATATAATACCCTCGACCATTGCTCTTCGCCTTCACTACACCAGCTTCCCCGATAACCCTCGCAAAGCTGGCTGACCTCGGTGGACGCCCGCAGTTCCCCCGTGCTGTCGTGTCCTCGCCGGCTAACATGGCGCCAAATCCCGAATTTCCCGTCACTCCTAGCGATAGTGCCGACGAAGAGTTTGACATTCCTCCGATACCTTCTCCAACACCCATGTCGTCGTTCACTCTGCCGCGTGTGCCCTCCTTGCGCTCCATCTCGGACCCGCCCATCAAACCGTCATCATCCACACCACTCGGCCTAGTCACCGACGCCCGACGTGGTGGAGGACGAGTCGCGCCTCTTGCGAATCAACCTTTCGCTTCGTCCATCACATCGTCAAATCATTCAGATCTTCAGGCGCGATTACAAGCGTTCCATAAGTCGAGGATGGGCTCGCCTCCAGTCATCTCGGGGATGCCTGGCGGACCCGGATCGCCGATTGCTGGTGGGCGGATGGTCATGGGCGGTCGCCCGGCCGGCCCCACGAGCTGGGGTTCGGCGCCCGCGCTCCCCGGCCGGCGGCAGACTCCGTCTCTGGCACAGAGACGGATGAACGTTCCGACCGCTCTTCCGGGCAGCGACGCTCCTCCACCGACACCAATGGGCGAGATGGACAACCCTGCGGGGGGCAGTGCTCCGGCTATTGGACAACGCGCGAAGAGACCTCACCCCGGAAAGCTACCACCAGCTGGTCTGGGCGGACTCCCGGGCGGCGCCAGCTCTACTACCGCCGGATCCAAGTTTGACCAGTACGCCCAGTTCGTTGACAAGGACACTGGAAGTCTCAAGTTTCCGGGGAAGGCGGTTCTTCATGGTCACGGTGTCGACTTCACATCTGGCAACAGTTTCAGGATATCGTTGGACGAGATTCAAACGCTGGAGGAACTTGGAAAGGGCAACTACGGAACAGTGTACAAGGTCATTCACTGGGCAAAGCGTAGGGGGTTCAGTCGGCGCGGAAGTGCGTCTAGGGAAACGATATTCTCGCCGGGCTCACCCCAGACACCCTCTTCGGGCAACCTGACACCGGAGGAGCAAGACCGCGCACCGCCCTCGCGCGGCAACAGCAGCATTGCACCCAACGAAGTCATCATGGCCATGAAGGAGATCCGACTGGAACTCGACGAGGCCAAGTTCGCTCAGATCATCATGGAGCTTGATGTCTTGCATCGATGCAGGTCGCCGTTCATCATCGATTTCTATGGCGCCTTCTTCCAAGAGGGAGCCGTGTACATCTGCATGGAGCACATGGATGGTGGATCGATCGATAAGTTGTATCGCGGAGGTGTTCCGGAGGGTGTACTGAGGAAGATCGCTTACGCGACCATCATGGGACTGAAGACTCTTAAAGAGGACCACGACATTATCCACCGAGACGTGAAGCCGACCAATATCCTGATGAACTCTCGGGGCGACATCAAGCTGTGCGATTTTGGTGTTTCCGGCAATTTGGTTGCGAGTATCGCGAAGACGAACATTGGCTGTCAGAGCTACATGGCCCCTGAGCGAATCGCTAGTGGCGGTACGCACGCGCAGCTCGGTGGCGGGGGCCCAGCTGGCACCTACGGTGTTCAGAGTGACATCTGGAGTTTGGGGTTAAGCTTAATAGAGTGCGCTATGGGTTGCTATCCATACCCGCCCGAGACCTACAATAACATCTTTAGCCAGTTGAGCGTAAGTCAATTCTCCCCCGCAATGCTTTGGCTTCCAGTTGCCTGATGATCCCGATGCTTTAGGCCATCGTTGACGGCGAACCACCGGATCTCCCGGAGGAGGGATTCTCACCTGCGGCTCGAGAGTTCGTGAAGGGTTGCCTGCACAAAATCCCGAAGCTGCGACCTAGCTATACGATGTTGCTCCAGCATGCGTGGATCGTGAATCTCACAAAGCCCGCTATCATCTCCGAGGAACCGGAAGACTTGGAAGCAGCGGCGGAGAACGGTGCTGATTTCCATGCTCCGAAAGTGTTCGTTGCCGGAGATGCTGAGGTGCGTGAGTGGGTTACTGGAGCGATGGAGCGAAGGAAGGCGAGCCTGGAGCAGGGCGATGCGGGTCCCGAAAAGCCAGCTCTCCACGCCGCACCGTTGGATGCGGTTGCCAGCCCCATGGCTACGGCCACTACGGAAGAGGAAACAGCCGATCCTACGGTCGAGGAAGTTGCCAATGCGATAGAGGGCCTAAAGGCGGATGAAGCATAAATTTCCTAGTTGTTGTGAGCTCGAGGGCGACAGTCTTGTACTAACTATTGATTTGTTTGCTGCCTTGCTGGGAGGAGAGGGATAACATCTCACTACGTTCTCATTACTTTCCCTCTTTTTCTTTCTTTTTCTTTTTTTTTGTTCTGCGGCAGTTCATGATCCGGGGAATCTTCTCCGCCGCTTTCTCCCATACACGGTCTCTTTCGATTCCCTTTTCTCTTTGGATTTGCTGGGTTTATTTGACGGTGTATTTCGTTATGGTTCGCTTTGACTTCTGGGTGGCATTTGAACTTGACGGTTTTTGTTTTTTTTTGTTTTTCGCGATGTTTCTTCCGAGTGCTGGCGTTACTGGCCATGGAGAGGAGTGCTTAGGGGGGACTGGGCACGTCCGCCTCGGTGCTACTCTACCATTATTGCTACTCCCGTTGTGTTACTACTACATATTGCACCGGTTCCGTGGTTGATGTTGATGCGTTCGTTGGAGAGGGGTGTGGGGAGATGGTCGCTCCCTTACGTTGAATTTGCGAATCGAACTTTACACTACATATCTAGAACCTATCTAGATACATCGAGCTTCCGCTGTAAGGGGAATTTGAAATCCATGTCGATCGAAAGAATGACGTAGATACCCGCCCCATCCTTGTACACGTAGATATATCTATCTACATAACATATATAGCTCCAAGTAGCGCTCCCACCTCCGCCGCAACCATCCACTCAAACGTCGCAACATGGCAGACTTACCGCCCGCTCCACCGCCGTCATACGCCTCTTCGGCGGCCACAGCATGTTCTGCTTGCGCGCGAATATCGAATTTTCTATTCGAGAGGGAGGAGAAGTGGGAGGAGGAAGAGAAAAAGCCGCCGCCCATGCCTTTCCAGCAGAGCTGCTGTGGAAGGTGGATTTGCGGGAGGTGTGTGCGGGTTTGTCTCTCCCTCTCTCCTTCCATACCTCTGTCCCTCCCTCTCATTGGAGGGGGAAGCGGGTGGACGAGTACTGGTGGGGCTGATCCGAAGACACGGCGGAGATCTAGAGGAATCGACGGTTTGCAGAATACTGTCCGTACTGCCCGCTGCCGCTTGGACACGAGGCGGCGGCGGCGGCGGCGGAACAGGAGGAAGAGGCTCCCGGGTTTGTCGCTGGGGGACCGGACGGCAAGAGGAGCGAAGGCAAAGAGCAGCAGCAGCAGGAGGAGTATGTGGTTCATTTCGTGCGTCCGACGGACACCATGGCCGGGCTGTCGCTGCGTTACGGAGTCCCGCTCGCGGTGCTCCGCAGCCACAACCGGCTCTTCGCCGACTCCCTGCTGCCCGCACGCCGGACCGTCGCCATTCCGGCCGGACACTGCGCGGGAGCCTCGGCCAGCACCGCCGCCGCCGCCGCCGCCGAGGACAGCGGCAGGAGGGCGCGCGTCAAGCGCTTCCAGCTGCGGACCACGTGCGTCGACGCACGCATGGCCGAGGCCTACCTCGCCTCCGCTGCCGGTGGGTTCGAGGGCGCCGTGACGCAGTACCTCGAGGACGAGGAATGGGTGCGCGAGCAAGGTGGTCCTTAAAAAAATAATATCGTCAACACTCGTTGTCAAGAACACACACACACACAAAAAAAAAATGAACAAAAGCGGACCGTGAGAATACCGTCCTCCGTGCGCAGGTAACTAGCGCCCGAAACCATGAGCGACGGAGCAAGGGAGTCATCGGCGGTCGGGGGATACATAGTAGTTTTTGCTTCGTCTGCAGTCGCTGTTCGACACTTTCCACATGCTGGCGGACCATGCCAAGCCGTAGTTCCTCGGAACGCCACATGGCGATCTCTCTCTCGCCAGCATCCCAGGCGGCGGGATAGACAAACGGCCGTCCCTCCAGCGTTCGATGCACAGCCCCGTCGCGCCACGCCTCCTCCTCGCAATCCTTCTCCCCCGCGCGAGTCGATCTCGTGCGTCCACGCCCCGTCTCCGACGACGCCCCCGAGAACGTCCAGCAGACTCGCTGCTGCTGCGCCCCCCCGCGCCGGACACAGCCAGACGTATGTATGCACATGTGCCCGCGACCCAGCAGGAAAAAAAAAAAAACCTGCGTCCGAAAAATCAACACCATCACCATGCAGCGCGGACAACTACATGCCTGTTTTTTCTCTCTCTCTCTCTCTTTTCAGAGACCGCGGCGATCGGGGGGTTAGATATAAGATGCTCTCGTCCCCCATTTCTTCCAACTCAAACCCTCGCTTCCACACTTTGATCGACACTATATCTATACATAAACAATTCATACTTGCCACCCTGGTCGTCGTCACCCAAGTGACGCCATCGTGCATCCAGCTTCGAGCACGGATCACAGGCTGCTCCCAAGCTACGCAATTTCACCGAAGCAAGACTCCTCTCCCCCTTCCCTTCTCGCCACAGCTCATCCGAGGCCTCCTCGACGATGGCCGGCTTAATCGCGAAACTCGTATTCGGCCGCATCCTGAAGGAGACCCGCGACAACCACCAGGGCCACGATGATGATCCCTACTTCGAGACCGTGCCGACCAAGAAGCTGGGCACCTCCACGGACAAGCCGCGGACGAAGAAGCGCAAGAAGGCGCTGCCGCCGGGATTGTCGGAGGAGGACCAAGCCGTGCTCGTCAAGGTGAAGCGGCGTGCTTACCGGCTCGACATGGCGCTGGGCTCGTTCTGCGGGTTCAAGATCGGTACGCGGTCCCCCGCCTCTCTCTCCCTCTCTTGTCGGTGACACCGAGAGCTGACGGATTACAGGCTGGGGGAGCGTTATCGGGATCGTCCCCGTTATCGGCGACATCCTCGACGGCATGCTCGCGCTGCTCGTGGTCCGGACCGCGGCGGCCGCGTCGCTGCCCAGCAGCGTGCTGATTCACATGCTCTTCAACGTCGCATTCGATTTCGTGATCGGGCTCGTGCCTTTCGTCGGCGACCTCGTGGACATGGCGTACAAGGCGAACACGCGCAACGCGCTCGTGCTCGAGGACTACCTGCGCCAGCGCGGCCGGGAGAACCTGCGCAAGAGCGGCATGCCGGTGCCGGTCGACCTGAGCCTTGGCGACGTCGATATCGAGGAGGGCGCCGTCGACGACCGGCAGCCGATCGCCCACCCGCGGCCAACGTATGGCGGAAGCTCGAGGGGATACACGGGCTCGCGCAGGGAGTACGATCCCGAGAGCCATCGCGGAGAGAGGAGCGATCGACGCGAGAGCTCGAGGCATAAGAGCTCGAAGAGTTCCCGCGACAAGTCGCACCGCGAGAAACACTCCCGCGGGCACGCGAGATAGTTAAGCAAGAAGACGGGGACAACGGGCTAGGGGGATCGCAGCATTTCAGTTTTTTTTTCTTTCGTTCCAGCAAACCTCTAAAATGCCATCTTTTCGCCACTTGTATAACTAGGTACATAAATGCCGTCATTCCACCCCCCCCCCCCCCCCAAATGCCCCTAGGCGGTATAGCAACGGGCAGCAGTAGGATCAAGCTTAGCAGCAGAAAATCTATTTCCAAACAGATGGCATAACAGCCGCTCACAGCCCTTCAGCAAAGCGTGGATTTTGTTGTGCCCTAGTTACCCATCACTCGCTGTCCTCGGGTACTATGTACATATCAGGAATGGTCAGGCAACATTTCCAATGGCGGCAGCTCTTCGCATAGATAGAGTCGCGGTGCTTGCGTTCTCCTTTCCTCAGCCGCTTCTCCACGCGGTTAGGGGGGGTGATGTTATGTATATCAACCGCTTTGGCGCGGCGATATGCCGAAGAAAGGGGTACGAAATCACTCGGTTGCCCATGCAACCAGTCAGTCCCATCCATAGATATTTGTTGCTGTGCATGAACTACATAGTTATACCACTTTCGGGAATAGGCGCGGCAAAGGGCTGGTATAGGGGGCAGCCGCGGCATGGGGCGGCGGCGTGATGAGCGATGGCTGCGCTGCGCCGGACGTGAGGGTACCGCTTCTTCTGGAGGGCAGTGGAGTAGAACCAAGGATCCGAAACCCAATCCTTCCAATGCCTTTCCCCTTCTTCATCCCGAGTTTAAACTTCATCTGCTTCTGCCAGACATCACGACAGTCCCGTACCCGGTGAGCCCCCCACTACGATCGTGATCGCCACAAAAGCTTTCGTTTCCGGTACATATGCTTACGGGCTTCCACCTTCTCCCCATCGGGCCGTGGCTGCTGACCGTTGTCGTTCTTCTTGCGTGCCTATGTTCTCGGCGGAGACGTTGGTCTGCTTGACAAGGTTTTCCCAATCCGAGTCCTGCCACAGCAACTGAAGCACCCTAGGACAGTTGAGTCTATCCCCCCGGGCTCGAACCCTTTCAGACCCACGGGAACAGTGCTCCCATCGCTCTTCTTCCTTCTTTCTGTACTGGCCCCTCCTTTGGCGGCATCGACGGGCGATCGAGTTCCCACTGATGAAACTGGCAGCGAGTGGGTAGTGGTGACGGTAATTCCAGCGACGATGGCGGGATATAGAGAGAGAGAGAGAGGTCACGCCCGTGCTCTAGAAATGCCTGTCTCTCGCCGGGACGGGAAACCCTGGAGCGGGGCATACAGGAGAATTACAAACGCCCCGCGGCTTCTAGAGTAACTGCGCTTATCTAATCGACCGAATTTGGAATAGTTCATGTAACCACATGGTTGCAGCAACAAATAAATACATATACATACACCCGCGCGAGTTTGAGGGTACAAAGAGCCGTGGGGGTTGTCCGGAACGAAGTTGACTAAACTTTTAGTCAAAAGCTAGCCCCAGAGGCGGCGACAGTGGGTGTTGCACAAGCAGGTACCTAGGTAGGTAGGTGGCACGGCTATGTGCAGACACTCTGCGAGGATATCGGTTAGCTGTGGTAAGCAGCAGTTTTCACCCCGTTTGGTGCTGCTAACCTCACCACCGATAGTATATATTTGAGAACTTTGCCGTTTTTTTCTTTTCTTTCCTTATTCATCGATCGTGCGCGACCCAGCTATCTAGATCATGGCAATATGCGCACAGCGTTCGCGGTTACCGTCCACTGTCCTTGCGGCTCGTTGTGGATTCCTCCCCCGTGTCTCCCCCGCACCTCCCGCCCGCAGGATTTCCTGCTGTGCTTCCCGTGCCTTGGGCTCGGCGGCCGAACGCTACAAGGAGATCGCCCGGGCGTGCGGCCGTCTCCCAGTGCCCGGGCAACGGCTGCGCACTCGGGACGTCATAGGCTTCGTGGGCGGGGGGCCCGTGTGCGCCCTGCGGCCTTTCCACTGCCCTCCCTGGCCGCCGTAGCCCGCCGCACCAGAGGCCGTCCGCGAGCCGTCCGCTGGCACGGCGCTTTGCTGTCCCGCCTCGTCGCCGGTGATGACGGTCGTCCTGCAGAGAGGAGGACCGTCCGGAGTGCCCCAGGGTGGCTGCCGTTCGGGCTCCCAAGCCGGCGCTGGCGCCCCATCGGCTCCCTGGCCCGGCCGCCCTCAGGGAGACCGAGGAGCCGGGAGAGGGAAGCCCTTGGCCTTGCCGTTGTTGGCTGTCCTGCTCACGGGACGACTCCCAACGACCAGGCGATGTCGCCGACAGAAGGACAAGGCTCTCTCCCAGCCTCGCCGAAGTTGCCGGAAATTGACCGGGGGGGGGGGGGGGGGGGGGATCCT
>Ga0307508_10000705_pt1 | contig 39787 bp, 37 predicted proteins | sample 9_EM_MG_FD_203089 | JGI IMG/M metagenome (GOLD analysis project Ga0307508, IMG submission 203089) | Populus trichocarpa ectomycorrhiza microbial communities from riparian zone in the Pacific Northwest, United States - 9_EM | ecosystem: Host-associated > Plants > Roots > Unclassified | place... | reverse complement strand
GCGCAGCAGTCGCATGCAGCCGGATGGCGTGCATGAAACCAAGCCTTCCGCCCCAGCCCAGAGCGCCCCGGCGTTCATTGGATGCAGGCCATCTACGTCTTTGGCCGGCAAGATGGTCTCGATCACGCGCGTCTGGCTGATCTGCGCTGGCACCGGGAATTGCACCAAAATGCCGTCAACCGCGTCGTCCGCGTTGAGCTGACCGACCAACGCCAGGAGCTCTTGCTCGCTGGTTGACGCCGGCAGCCGGTACACCTTGCCGGCCATCCCCACCTCCTCGGCGGCCTTTTCTTTGTTGCGCACGTAGACGGCAGAAGCTTGATCGTCGCCGACCAAGACCACGTGTAGGCCCGGCGCGCGACCATGCTCGCTGCGAAAAGCCAAAACGCCGGCCTTCACTTCGTCCCGAACCTTCTGCGCTACCGCTTTGCCGTCGATGATTTGCGCCATGGGCGCCGGCTCTAGCAGGCTCCGCCGGCCCTGACCAGGGTCGGTGCGCGGGCCGCGCTAGGGCATGACTTCTGCTGTGATGACGGTAACGGCACCGGCCAAGACCATGGCGTCGACGCGCGCGTTCACGGTGCCACTGAGCGGGATCGTCGCCGTGCTGAGCGCGCTGCCGGCCATCACATTTCCCAGGAAAATCAGGCCACTGTCGTCGGTGCCGCTGGCCTCATTTTGGATCCAGCTGGCTTGCACCCGATACGCCACGAGCTCCGTCGTGAACGCGGCCAATACCCCGGTGACGCCGTGCCCTTGACTGTCAACTGCGTGCAGCACGATCTGGGCGCGGTCGGCGGAGAGCTCCGTCGAAGCGAGGCTCAGTTGATAGATGCCCAGCACGTCTTGTGCACGCGCCGCGCCTACCGACAGCATTTGGGTCGTGATGGTGCGAGTGTCGATCGGGGTGATGGTCGAGAGCACGCCAGAATTCGTGTCCGCGGGGACGACCAGGAACCAATTGACGGCTGCCTTGAGCGCGCCGTCGATCTGGAACGACGTCCCGTCGTAGTTTCCGGTGACGCGCGCCGCGGCTAGGCCGGCGGCCGATACCGCGGCCATGCCAGTGAACGCCGTGCCGCGGTCGAAGAAATCATCGCCGTACTCGAGCACCTGCCCGGTCAGGGTCGCCGCGTCATTCGAGCCCGAGCTGGCCCCAGCCTCGTTTCCACCAGTGGGAAGGGTGGAGAGCCCAGGCGGCTGGTACCCGCACTTCATAACGGCGGGATTGCAATCCGGAGCGGGAGCCGCGGTCTCGACTTTTTGGCCGCAGGCCACGCAAACCAAGAGCGGGACGAGCCGGGCGAGCGCGCGCATGCCCACCAGCCTAAAGCACCCGCCCGGGCGACGCCAATTCGGGGCGCCGCTGAAAGCGAGTTGCAGCCTGGCGGCTTAGGCGGCAGCGGGCGTCGGGGCGGTCGGCTTGCTCAGGCGGGAATGGAGATACACCCCCACGCCGATCAGAATGACTCCGATGAGCTGGGAGGTGCTGAGCCCGAGGAGCGCGCCGCGATCGTCGTCACGGAAAAATTCGATGACGAAGCGAGCCGCCGCGTAAAGACCCATGAAAGCGATGAAGATCTGTCCGTCGTAACGCTTTCTGCCGTGCAGATAGAGCGTGAGAAAGGCGGCGATCGCCAGGGATGCCGCCGACTCGTACAGCTGGGTAGGGTGCACGGGTAGCGACGCATCCGAGGGTTGTTCGAGCAGCTTGTCCTTCCATTGCGCTTCGCTGGCCGGGCTGTGGCCGGGGAACGAGAGCGCCCACGACGAGGCCCACACCTTGCCGAAACAGCAGCCCGCGAGCGTGCAGCCCATGCGCCCGAAAGCGAGCCCGACCGGCACGACCATACCGGCCATGTCCGCGCCTTTCCAAAACGGAAAGCGATCGGCCTTGAGCAGAAACCAAGCCGCGGCAGAGGCTCCGATGAAGCCGCCGTAGTAGGCGAAACCGCCGCCGTAGAACTTCGCCCAGGCCAGACAATCGGTCTTCTTCGGGCGGCACACGCCCTGCACGGCATTCCAAATGCCGTCGTAGGTGGTGACGCACTCGCTACGCGTCACGTGCCAATCGACCTTGCTCGGGTCGGTGCACAGGTGCACGTAGTCCCAGAAGTAGCCGTCGGCGAAGACGTGCAAGAGCCGCCCGCCAGCGACGCCGGCGAGCAGCATGGCCAGGCCCAGGTCGACGATGACGTCCGGATCTTGACCGACCCGCTTGGCCCACACGCAACCCATGATGGTGGCGAACAGGAAGCCGATCAAAAGCAGCACGAAGTAGCTTGGCGCCGGAACGGTGTAGTCGCCGCCAAACGCGGAGAAGTCGAGCGTGAACAGGCGGCTCTGCATGCCGAGACTTTCGAGCTTTATGCGTCCGGCTTCAAGGGCTTCATGGAAAGCTCGCCACCGGCCGGGGGCCGGGGCGGCAGCGATGCCGAAGCGCCGCGCCGCGACGTAAACATGTCCACGGCCATCAAACCCACGCCGACGCAGATGGCGATGTCGGCGACGTTGAACGTGGGCCAGTGGTCGGTGATGGCCCAGCCTTTCACGCCCTTGGCGATCAGGCGGTTCATTTGCTCGATCCACTTCGCCTGGTAGTCGATGAAGTCGATCACGTTCGAGCGCACGATGCGGTCGGACAGGTTACCGAGCGCCCCGCCCAAGACCAGTGGCAGCCCCCACTTGAGGGCGCGCTGGCTCGGCGTCAGCCGCCCATACAAATTGATGATGAAGGCGATGGCGAGCAAGCTGACGAGCAAGAAAAACGGGCGCCGCACATACTCGCTTTGCCGCTGAAAGAGACCCCAGGCGCCGCCTGGGTTGTAGGCCAACGTAAAGGCCAGGTGCTCCTTGACGAGCTCGATGGATGGGAGGAGCGGGCTGCGGTGAGAGAGCGTGATCTCGGCCCAGGCCTTGCTCGAGACGTCGGCGATCAGCGACACCGCCGCGACCCCACCAAAAAACAGAAACGTCGGACGGGGCCCGGGAGGCTGGGATGCCGCAGCCTTCGGCGCGACCCCGGTGGCGAGCGTGGGCGGCACACCCAGCGACGGCGGGGCCGGCTCGGGAGACGCGAGCGGCGCGGGGCCGCCCTGGGGAACCTCCGCCGCGCCCAAACCTTCCGGCGCTACCGGAGCTTCGGTGGCGGCGGGGTCAGCGGGGAGCGCGGGCAGCTCGGGAGTGCCGTCTTGCGGGTCGGTCATACGGTAAACCAGAGCGCCGTTTACGACAGCTCGCGGGAAAGGGCCAGTCGCTTGCTCCTGCATGGGCCGCCAACCCGCGCCCCTGAAGGGCTATTCCGCGCCCCAGAACGGCCACCTGACCTAATTGCAAACCACCGCACATCTGTTTAGTCTTCGCGCCATGCCTCAGCCGCCTTGGACAAGTCCCGTCGGGGTGCGAGCCGTCGTCGACCAATGGCAGGCGAGCGGCGCGGTCAAGCGCTGTTTCACCGCAGAACGCAGCCTCCCGCCCGCCTCGGCCGAGTACGCGGCCATCCCCGAAAGCCTGCCCCAGTCGCTGCGCGCGGCTCTCACCAGGCGCGGAATCGACTCGCTCTACTCGCACCAGGTACAGGCGATCGAGGCCGCACGGAGCGGGCGGCACGTCGTGGTTGCGACCCCCACGGCCAGCGGCAAGAGCCTGTGCTTTCACCTGCCGGTGCTGGCCGCGTTGGCCGAAGATCCGACCGCGACCGCGCTCTTCATCTATCCGACCAAAGCGCTGTCGCGTGACCAAGAGCACAACCTGCGCGCGTTGATGAGCGAGGCCGGGCTCGGCGGTAGCGCGATGGTGTTTGACGGTGATACGCCCGGCGACGCGCGGCGCGCCGTGCGTGAGCGCTGTCGTATCGTGCTGACCAATCCAGACATGCTGCACGCCGGCATTCTGCCCAACCACGCGCGCTGGGCGAGCTTGTTTCAGGGGCTCCGCTACGTGGTGCTCGACGAGCTGCACACGTATCGCGGCGTGTTCGGCTCGCACATGGCGCACGTGCTCGGGCGGCTGCGCCGAGTTGCGGCTTTTCACGGCTCCAAACCGACGTTCATTGCCGCCACGGCCACCATCGGTAACCCGCTCGAGCACGCTGCGCGCTTACTCGGCGCGCCGCCTGAAATGGTAGAGCTGGTCGACAAGTCCGGCGCGCCGCGCGCCAGCCGCGAGGCGTACATCTACAACCCGCCCGTCGTGAACGAAGACTTGCAGATTCGCGCCAGCACGCTGAAGCAAGCCGTCAATTTGGCGGCAGATTTGGTGCGCGCCAAAGTACCGACCATCGTCTTCGGCCCTTCGCGCAATTCGGTGGAGGTGATGCTCAAGTATTTGCGCGCCAAAGTGGGCGACGTCGCGGGTGCCGACGCGGTAATGGCCTACCGCGGTGGCTACCTGCCAGAGACGCGGCGGCGTATCGAGGCGGGCCTGCGCGCCGGCCAGATCTTGTGCGTGGTGGCCACGAACGCGCTCGAGCTGGGTATCGACATCGGCGATCTATCGGCGGTGGTTTGCGCGGGCTATCCGGGCTCGGTCGCGGGCACTTGGCAACGCTTTGGGCGCGCCGGGCGGCGCGGCGAGACGAGCATTGCCGTCTTGGTTTGCGGCAGCGGTTCGCTCGATCAGTACCTGGCGCGCGAGCCCAAGTACCTGTTCGAGGCCAGCTCCGAGGAAGCGCGCATCGATCCGGGCAACGTCGAAATTCTGATTCAACACCTGAAGTGCGCGGCGTTCGAAGCACCATTCGAGGTGTCGTCGCCGGGCGTGCGACCCGCAGCGCCCGAGCCCGCGCGCGGCGAAAGCTACCTGACGTTGGACGCTGCGACGACGCGCGACGCGCTCGAATATTTGCGCGGTCACGGGCTCGTGCATGAGTCGGGCGGCCGCTATCACTGGGCCGGAGAAGCGTATCCGGCGAGCGCCGTGTCGCTGCGCAACATCGGTTGGGACAACTTCGTGATCATCGACGTCGGGACGAATAAATCGATTGCTGAGCTCGATTTCAGGGCCACTCACACCATGCTCCACGAGCAGGCCATCTACCAACACGACGCCGAGCAGTACCAAGTCGAGCGGCTCGACTACGACAACCACAAGGCCTTCGTGCGCAAAGTCGAGCCCGACTATTTCACGACCGCCCTCACCTACCGCACCGTTAGCGTGATCGAGCCGCGCGACGCGAGCGCGCTCGGTCGCGCGCGCGCCGGGTTCGGCGACGTGAAAGTGATCGAAAAGGTCACCGGCTACAAAAAGATCAAATTCTTCACTCACGAAAACGCCGGCTACGGCGACGTGCACTTACCGGAAATGCAAATGCACACCACGAGCTTCTGGCTCACGGTCCCCGAGGCCGTGCTTGCGACGCTCCCCCACCCGCGCGCCACCTTGATTGACGGCCTGCGCGGCCTGGGGGCGGCGCTCGAAACGGTGTCGACGCTCTTCCTCATGTGCGATCCACGTGACATCGGCCAAACGCTGGGCGACGGCGGCCAGGCCGGCGACGCTGACTCGCCCGCCGTCGCGCCCGGCCGAGACCCGCACGCGGGCCGGACCGGTCAGTTCGACCCAACCGTGTTTCTTTTCGACGCGCTGCCGGGCGGGGTGGGGCTGGCTGAAAGAATCTATGAGCGAGGCCGCGAGCTGTGCTGGGCCGCCGGCAGGCTAATTCGGTCATGTGGCTGCCCCACCGGCTGCCCCGCATGCGTGGGACCGGGCTCGGAAGGCAGCTCTCGCAAGCGCGTCGCGCTCGAGCTTCTAGCGGCCGTGGGGCTGACGGCCCACGACGTCTCAGCAGACCGCAGTGGGGCGATTTTAGCGAGCTGAGCGAAAGGCGTTTGCTCGGGCCCCGCTCGGCTCGTAGCCTTTGGCCCTGAATGCGCCGCCGCTTGCACGCGCTCGGTTGGGTAGGACTGCTTGGCGGAATTTTTTTCGCGAGTTGTCTAGCGCGTAGCAACAAGCCGTTCACTCGCCAGACCGATGACGACGCGGGGCGCCCCGACGCGATTGCGCTCGACGGCTCCACTCCGCCCGACGCCTCGCCGGACGCGCTCGAGATCGCGCCGCACGCCGTGCTCGGCGTCGACCCGCCGCACGGACCGTTCGCCGGCGGCACGCTCGTGATGATTCGCGGCAACGGCTTCGAGAGCAACGCGCGCGTCTGGTTCGGCGACGTCGAGGTGCCGAAGGCCGGCGTCACGCCCGTCGACCCGCAGCGCATTCAGGTCGTCACGCCAGCCGGCCACGCCGGCGCAGTCGACTTGCGCGTCCAAAACGGCAATGCCGAATCGACCAGCGCTACTCTCACCGGCGGCTACGCCTACGACGCCTTCTTCGCGACGCCGTCGAGCGGGCCGACCTCGGGTGGCACCATCATCACCATCGAGGGTGACGGCGTGAGCTGGGACGACACCACACAGGTGGAGATCGACCGCAAACCCTGCGCGGACATCAGTATTCTGAGCCCCACCAAGCTCAGCTGCACGACGCCGCCGAGCGACGCAGGCTCCAAGGTGCTGAGCGTGATTTCGGGAGATCAGCGCGAAGACGTGCTCGACGGCTTCAGCTACGGCAACAGCGACAACGGCTTCCGCGGCGGGCTCGCCGGACAGCCACTCGTTACGCAGCTCACCGTGCTGGCATTCGACAACGTGGCGGGCGCCGCCATTCCTGGCGTCAGCGTGCTCTTCGGCGACGACGTCGAGACAGGTCAGATCGCGCACACCGACAAAAACGGCGTCGCTACCTTCGCGGGCGACCTCGGTGGCAAAGGCACCGTCACGCTTGCCATGAAGTGTTTCGAGCCGATCACGTTTTACGATGTGCCGGTCGACCATTTGACGGCGTACTTGGATCCCGTGCTCTCGCCGGCTTGCGGCAAGCTGGGCGAGCTGCCGCCCGGCGGTGGCACCCCCGGCATTGGCTCGAGTATTTCGGGCCAGGTGGTGTGGGCACCCGACAAAGAGCTGCGACGCCAAGGCTGGACCAACGTGCCCGCGCCCGTCGCCGCTACGGAGAAAGACGTAGCGTATGTGTTCCGGCTTTCAGACCAGGCCGACGACACCTTCCGACTGCCATCGGCCAGCAGCGCGATCACCCCCGATGACGTCGGCTCCGCCGGCTACAAATTCTTTCAGTCGACCAACCCAGGCAACTTCACGCTCTACACGCTGGCGGGCCTCGAGGACGACAGCAAGTCGCCGCGGACTTTTACCGCTTATGCGATGGGCATCTTGCGGGGCGTGGCCGTGAAGCCCGGCAAGACCTCCGACGACGTGTTCATCCAGGTGGACGTGCCGCTCGACCACGCGCTGAAAATGACGCTCGATCCGCCGGCGCCCGGGTCGCGCGGGCCGGACCGCATCCGCGCCAGCGTCGCGATTCAGATTCAAGACCAAGGCTTCGCGCTCTTGCCCAACGGCATTTCTGAGCACAATTTGCCAGGCGCCAGCGACTTTTCTTTCGTGGGCGTGCCGCCGCTCGTCGGCACCCTCGAGGGCACCCAATACGTGCTGGGTGCGCGCGCCGTCACGGGTCCGGGCGGCGCGCCGCCGCTCAGCGTAATCGGTTCTTACTCCGCCACGAGCACCAGCGAGACGCTCGATCTCGGTGGGTTCGTGCCGCTGCCGCTGCTCACGGCCCCAGTCAAGAACAGCAAATGGGATCTGAGCTCGCTCAGCTTGCAGCAAGCCACGGGCGGACAGAGCGTCGACCTGACCGTCATCCACGTTACCGCCGGTGATGGGCTGTACGTTTGGACGCTGGTCGCACCAGGACCTCGCTCGGACCTCAAGTTGCCCAACCTGGCCAAGCTCGCGCCTGGCTCTGCATTACCGGTCGGGTCGATGAGCATCGCGACCACGCTCGCGCACATCGAAGGCTTCGACTACGGGAGCCTTCGTTACCGCCAATTGTCGGAAAAAGGCTGGAACGCCTACGCAACCGACACCTTCCTCACGCAGCACTGAGTTGTCCTCGCGGTTTACGCCTCGCACCGTCACGCTCTTGCTCGGCGTCGCCGCCGTACTGGGTGCGTGCAGCTTCGATCGCAGCGAGCGCTGGCTGAAGGGCTCGGCGCCGCTCGCGCCCGAATGCGACCTGGGCACGGCGCGCTGCTCGGGTGCCGTGGTGCAGCGCTGCATCACCGCCATCGGCGGGCCCATCTGGGAGACCGAAGACGACTGCGGCGCGCGTAGTCAGGTCTGCAACCCTGACGGCTTTCTGTGCACGCCTTGCCTGCCCGACGCCGGTAGCTGCGACGGCCTGGCCGCCTACAAGTGTGACGCGGCCGGCCAGAAGCAGGTCCTGCAAGCCACCTGCGACCCGCAAAAGCTCGAAGGCTGCCGTGAGGGCAAGTGTTTGAACCTTTGCAGCGAGGCCCGCCGCAATCGCAGCAACGTCGGCTGCGAGTATTGGCCCGTCGACCTCGACAACGCGCGGGTCGACGACACCTTGAACGCCGCGGCCCAGCAGTTCGCGGTGGTGATCTCGAACCCCGACCCGGACGTCACGACCGAGGTCGTGATCGATCAAGACGACTCGCTGCCGGGCGAGCAGCCGAAGCTGGCGGAGGTGGCCCGCGCACAGATCCCCCCCTTCAGCCTGCGGGTGTTCAAGCTCGGGCCTCGCGAGGTAGATGGCTCGGCCGACGGCACTTTCAACACCGGCACCAATACTGCCCTCACCCGCCACGCCTACCGCGTCATGACCAGTTTCCCGGTGGTGGCGTATCAGTTCAATCCGCTCGAGAACGTCAACGTGTTCTCGAACGACGCTTCGCTGCTGAAGCCGGTGGAAGCGCTGCAGCCTGGCAGCAACTCGCAAGCGGTCGCGTATACCGTGCTCGGCTGGCCGCAAACAATCGCGACCACCAGCGACCCCGACACCAACTTCAGCAGCAGTAGCCCCTCGAATCTGCGCGCCTTCTTGACCCTGGTCGGCACGCGCGCGCAGACGCACGTCACGGTCAAGACGACCACGCGCATCTTGGGTGGTGGGCCCATTGCAGCCACCGACGCCGGTGGCGAGCTCACGCTGACGCTCGATCCGTTCGACGTCGCCAATCTGGAGACCGACGATTTCAACGCCGATTTCACGGGCAGCATCGTGTCCGCTGATGGTCCGGTGGTGGCTTTCAGCGGCAGCGAAGCCAGCGACGCACCATTCTACAAGACCTTGCGCGATCGCCGTTGTTGCGCCGATCACCTCGAGGAGCAGCTCGACCACGTGCGCACCGCGGGACAACACTTCGTCGCTACCGTTTCGCCGAGTCGGCTCGAGGCCCTGCGAGCCGCCGGCGCTGACGTCGGCGTCCAGCCCCAAAACGAATACTTTCGTGTGATCGCCAGTACTGATCGCGGCGCACACATCACCACCACGCTCGACGGCAAGTCCCACAGCATCACGCTGAGCGGCCTGGGCGACTACGCCGACTTGTCGAGCGCGCATCACTTTCTAATCGACAGCGACGCGCCGATTCAGCTTTCGTCGGTCTCTCCGAGCCAAGAAGATTCCAACGTTCCGAACGCGTTACCGGGCGGAGATCCGAGCCTGGTGATCGTGCCGCCGATCGAGCAATTTCGCGACAATTACGTATTTTTGACACCCGACAAGTACAGTTTCGATTTCGTGCGCATCATCGCCGCTCCAAGTACGGGGGTGGCGCTCGACGGGCAGTTCGTGAAAGACATTCCGACCTGCACGCTGGCTGCCGCCGACGGCCTCAGCGACGCGGATCGCGGTGGGCCGCCGACGCTGGTGGTTTACAGCTGTCAGCTCAGCTTCCCCAAGATCGACATGACCAAGGCACGCCCGGACAACCTCGCGCCGGGTCTACAGAATGACGGCGTGCACCGGGTGCTCGCCAATCAGCCGGTCGGCGTCATCGTGGACGGCTTTGATTATTTCGTGTCGTACGCTTACGCCGCGGGCACGGAATTGTCCTTCATCGTGCCGCTGTGAGGCTTGTGCTCTCGGCCTCGTGCTCGAGCCTGAGCTTATTTACGAGGAGAAAATGGTACGGCTTCGAGAAGCGGCGTGAGGGCGTTCGGGCCGGTTTGAGTGAGGGCGCGTTCGCAGTCGGCCGCGGAGAGACGGCGCGGGCCGAAAATGCTGGGATCGGAGACGTCGGAGTCCATGAGCGACCAGGATTGGTCGACGCCGAAGTCGTCCGGGTGACCCGGCATGGCAAGCAGCACGTGGCCCAGCTCGTGCGCCAATGCGAACGAACGCGAGCCGGCCACGATCGCCGAACGATCGATGATCACGCTATTCGATAGACTGGAGCCGGGGCTGGTGATGAACGACTCCCCGATGCGCTCGCCGCGTACGAACTCCGGGACCACCAGCACCTCCACCGTGCGCGGATCACCGTCGTCGAAGGCGCGCAAGAGTGCGCGCTCCTCGAAGGTGCCGGAGAAGGCGTCCGCATCGCCAAAATGCGTCAAACCGTCGCTCAAATCGAGCTGACCCAAGCAGAGCGGCAACGTCGGGTCCGTCGAGAGCGGCCCGGCGCTGCTCTGCTGCCATTTGCGCCCAGCGTCGAGCACAAGGTCGGCGCTAGGCAACGCATCGGCGCCGGCGCGCTGGTTTTCGAACACGGGCAGCGGCTTTTGTCGCGTACCGAGCGCCTCGGCCAAGCGCAGTGCGACCGCCACGGGGCTCTCGCCAGCGTGCGTGGTCAGCGTTACGCTGTGCGGTCCGCTGCGCAAGCGCAGCTCACCTCCGGATGCCGGCTGACCGAGACCACAGCCGATCGTGAGCAGCTGCGACGCAGGCGGATCCACGACTTGAATCGAAGCTCGCTCCGGCAGCGTTAGCCCGATGCCACACTGAGCCCACAAGCCGGCCGCGACCGCCAGCTCCTGCGCCAGCAGCTGGCGGGCCCCGGCCTCGCTACCACCGACCGCGGGCGCGCCGGCAGGGTGTGCCCGCAGCACCAGCACGCGCAGCCGCGCTCGCAACTGGTCGATGGCGCCACCGTGGCGCAGGCGCGGTCCACCGATCTGCAGCTCGAGCAACGGTCTCGCACCGAGCATCAGCCTCAAGCTGCCCCCGAGCGATGCCTGAAGCGAGCGACCTTTCAGGGCGGCGTGGTCTCGCTCGAGCGCGTCCGGGACGAGCCGGATTGCTGGGGTTTCACGGCAGACCAGCTCCGGCGCCACCCCATCTGGGCAGGTCACAGGCTCGCTCCGCAAATTGACGATGACGTCCAGCGGCTTTCCCTTGCTGTTGCGCGTCTGCGCTTGCAACGACTCGAGCCCGGCGTCAGGCGAGCCGATCAGCAAGAAACGCAAGGCGTCGCGATCGGGTCCCGGCAGCTCTCCGAGCTCCGCAGGCAATGTGCGTGACAGCGAAGCGTGCGCGCGGCTGATGTCGATGGCGACGCCCGAGTCGTCGAGCGCGCGCACTTCGACGTCGGCGGCCGCGGGTTGTGCGGCCACAGCCGAGCTCCAGCCAGCTACGAACAGAGCCCAGCGGAGCGCGCGGCAAAAGCTCACTCGCTCGCTCCTTGTTGTACACGCCGAAAATTCAGCTCCGAGACCAGGGGGCCGGTGCGTGCGCCTGCTGCAGCCGCCCGCAAAAGCGAGGCCCAACCCAGCGCGGACAGCTGTTTCGTGTCGTCGAGCTTTTCGGCCAGCCACAAAGCTTCGGTGGTCTGACCACAATCGTAGAGCGCGGCCGCCGCCAAGCCCCGCAGCGCGTCTTTACGGGGAGATTTGCCCAATTGGCTGAGCGCTGCCAGCTGCTGCTGTTGCCCATAGTCTCGACACAGGTGCAAGGCCGCTCGCACGGACATTTCGTCGCTGAGCGCTGCGCTTCGGGTCATGGCTTCGAGCATGGGTCGCGCGCTGGCTGAACGCGCCGCCGCCAACCGAAACAGAAAGGTCGCGTCACGCTCTGCGCTCGGGCGATCACTGAGCCGCGCGATGAGCTCGACGGTCGGCCGGGCTGCGGGCGGCGCCGCGCGAGCGTCGAGCGCCCAAGCCACGAGCGACCATGCGGCGCGGGCGCTCTCGGGTCCATTTTGGGCTCGCGACCGTGCTTCGACTAGCGGCTTGGGGTCACCTGCGCGCGTGGCAACTTCACCGAGTAGTAGCCAGCGCCCGAGGTGACGCTCGGCGTCGCGCAAGACCGCCAACGCCGGTGCGATCTCGATCGGCAACGGCTGCGCCGAAAGCAAGGTCACGAACAACTCGCTACACAGCGAAATGCGGTGCGCCTCCTTGATTTTCGGTGCCAGCGCGGTGATGCGACTGCCGCGCGCCTCACCGCGGGACAGGCGCGCCACCTCGGCCGCGAAAGCCAGCACCGGATGGCGACTGAGCGACGCGCGCGAAAGCGACTCGCTCAGCGACGCGTCTTCGGTGAGACATGCCGCCGACAGCGACGGCAGCCCGCCAGCGTCATCGCTAGCCAGCACCTTCATGAGGATCGGCGTCAGTCGCGGCTCGCCACATTCACTGAGCGATCGGACCGCCGAGCAATACAGCGGCCGATCGAAGGAGCCCCGCCTGGCTACGGTCTCGACTGCCGCCGTTAACTCACCCAGCAACTCCGGCGAGTGCGGCGCGACAGCGCGCAGCGTGCCGGCAAGCCTGGCTTCGTGTGCCGGCCGACGGCGCATCGCCGCACGAACCTCGCCGACCAGGCGCTCCACGACGGCGGCGCCGATCACGTTGAGCTCGGCCTCGTTCCCATGGGCGAGCTGTCCAGTGTATCACCGAGTCTTCTCGCCCCGACCGAGGAGGGGGTCGGGGGCGGAGGGGGTCGGGGGCGCTGGCCCCAGGCTTTGTGTCGAGACGTTACGTGCGCGTGCCACCGATTGACCCTGGCTGACGGGGCCTGTAGGACGCTTGAGCGGAGGCTTTGTCTATGAAGGTCAAGAAGTTGGCAGGGATCGGTCTCGGGATGGCTCTTGTCTCGTTCGTCGCACTTGCGTGCAAGAGCGAGGAGCCGCCGCCGCAACAGGGCGGTTACCCTCAGCAGCCACAACCGGCTGGCGTCGGTCAGCCACCGCCCCAGGCAGGCTATGGTCAGCCGGCAGTCGCGGCTCCTGCCGCCGCGCCAGCCGCGGCGCCTGGACCCGTGGCGGCCCCCGCTGCCGCGCCAGCCGCGGCCCTCTCGCCCCCCGGCCCGCTCGCACTGCCCTGCTCGAGCGACGCGCAGTGCGGGCTCGCTCACTGCAACGTGCCCGCCGGCAAATGCGTGTTCCCCTGCCAGAGCGATACCGACTGCATCGCGCCGAATCACTGCATCGCGACGCTGTGCGTACCCGCGCTTCCGGGACAGTAGCGCGGCGGCGCCGGCACAGTCACACTCGCTCGGCATGTCCATCAGCGAACAAGACTACGAGACGCGCGCCCTTCCAGAGCTGCGCGCGCTCGTAGACGCGCTCGACGAGCTCGACGTCCCCGGTATCGAATGCGAGCTGTCGAGCGACATCCTGACAATTGAGCTTTCGGGCGGCGACCGCTACGTCGTCAACAGTCACCGCGCCGCTCGTCAAATTTGGATGGCCGCCGATCGCTCCGCTTGGCATTTCGACTGGGACCACGAGCGCTCGGAGTGGGTGGCCAAAAAGACGGGCGACGAGCTGTGGGGCACGCTATCGCGCGTGCTCTCGGCCAAGCTCGGTCAGCCCGTAGCGCTAACACACAGCTAGCGACGAAGCTCGAGCGCATCGAGCAACGGCCCCGGATCTGCGGCCAGCGCCGCGCCGATCGCCGCGACCCCGAAAGCGCCTGCGACACGACAAGCCCCGGCGTTTTCGGGCAAAATACCGCCGAGCGCGTACAGCTGGCAGGCCTTGCCACGGGCTCGCAGCTGCTCGCCCAACGCGCCGAGCGCCGGCAGACCGAGAGCCAGCCGGCCCTTGCGCGGCGCGAGCACGGGCGACAGCAAGAGCGCATCGACTTCGTCGAGCTCGCCTTCCGCGGCGGCGACCAGGTCCGGCATGTGCCAGGCGCGCGAGACGCGAATGGTGTCTCCCACGAGGCGCCGCGCGGCTGGCGCTGGCACGCTCGCTTCGCCGAGGTGAATGCCGTCGGCTTCGAGCAGCAGGGCCAAGTCGAGACGATCCGCAACCCACAGCTCTTGGCCGGAGCTGCGTGCGACATCGCGCAAGGCCTGCCCAAAATGGAGCCGCTGCGTGGCGCTGGCCGTGTGGTCACGCAGTAGCAGCGCGACGCCGCCGGCTTCGGCCAGCTCGGCCAGACGCCGCAGGCGCGCGACTAGCTCGGGCTCGGACAGCACGCCCAAGTCGGTGATGGCGATCAGGCGCGGCGGCGCGGACCGCGCCATGCCACTAAGCCACGCCCTTCTCGTTCATCGTGGCTGCCGCATTGAGGCCGCGCAGCGCCGCATAGGCCAGGGCCGTCCCGATCGAATCGGCGAGGAAATCGGCCCAATCTGCCGAGCGATAGGGCGTAAAAGATTGCAGCACCTCGAGTAGCCCGCCGAGCGCCGTCGCCACGAGCGACGCGTCGCGAGCCGCCGCCAAAACAGGCCTGCCAAAGTAACCGAGGACGCGCGAGAGCAGCCCCGCCAGGCCCCCGAAAGCCATCAGGTGCCAGACTTTGTCTGCGAACATGAAGTCCGGGCCCGGCAGCGACTTGAGCGGAATGAGCCCCGCCCAAAACAGCACGGCCAGATACAAAGCCGCAGGGGCTACGTCGAGCAGGAACCCGCGCCGCTTTTGCCAAGCGCGACCCAGCCCGCCCATCACGCTCGCCTCGCGCCCGAGAGGCTTGGCAGCTTCATGTCAGGCCTCCACGCTTTGCGAGGTGTCCTCGAGCTCGCGCGCATTCGTTTCCGGCAGCCACAAGAAGATGAGAAATAGTGCCACGACGGGAAACAACGTGCTGAGCCGCAGCGGCACACCCCAGCCGTATTTTCCAACCATTTCACCGATGGCGAGCGGTGAAAACACGTAACCGAGCCGGCCGATCAGGTTGTTCGACCAAGCGACGGCATTGCCGCGCAATTCGGTCGGAAACAGCTCGGTCATGAAGGTGTTCAACACCGTGAGCACTGCATTGATTCCAAAAATGCCGACGGTCATGCACACGGTCAGCGCCGCGACGCCGCTGAACGTGTACGCCCCCAAGACGCCGAGCACGGTCGCGGTGTAGATCACGGCGGCGCCGCGCTTTCGGCCAATCGCATCGAGCATGCGACCGGCCAGGAACACGAGCGGCATGGACACCAGCGCCGCCACCGTTACCACGCTACCGACCTGCTTGTGGTCGAGCCCGCGCTCGGCCATGGCGAACTCTTTCCAGAACGTCACCGCGTTGTTGGTGCAAATGTAGGAAAGAAACCAGATCGCGCCAAGCTTCAGCACCCGGCCGCGCTGCGGTCCTCGGAGCATGTCGAGTAGCGGCGCTTGCGCGACGCCCGACGCTCGGTGCTCCGCAAAACGCCGCGTCTCTTGCAGGCCACGGCGTGCAAACATCATCAGCACGAGCGGCACGACCCCCACCATGTACACGCTGCGCCAACCGAAGTGTGTCTTCAGCAGCAACGGCACGATGCCGGCGCAAATGATCGAGCCGAGGCCGCTGGCGGCGCTGACCACGCCGATCACCATGCCGCGCCGCTCCGCCGGGTATTCTTCTGCGGCAACGACCATGCTGGTCGCCCATTCGCCGATCAAGAAGATGCGCGCCACCATTTGCAGCACACCAAACAAGAGCGCGCTCGGCGCCCAAGCTGACAAAAACGTGAACAGCGCATAGCCCGCGATGGTGACGGACAGCACCTGCTTTCGCCCCCAACGATCGGCGCGGCGCACCAGCAAGTACGCCAAGATCGTACCGGCGTTGATCAGCGTGATCAGCCAAGTACCCTCGCGCGGCGTCAGGCCGAACGTCTGGCGTAAGCTGGGCAGCAGCTGCGTGATCGCGAAAAAATCGTAACCTTCGAAGAAGTTCGCGACGCTCAAGAAGACGAACAGCTTCTTCTGATAGGGCGTGAAGGCCGTGTTCACTGCGCTACTCGATCAGACCGGCTTCGGGGCTCGACGCGTTGGCGTAGAGCCGCTTGGGCATGCGCCCCGCCAAGAACGCCTTGCGACCGGCGCTGACGGCTTCGCGCATCGCCTCGGCCATCAAGATGGGCTGCTTGGCGCCGGCCACGGCCGTATTCATCAAAATGCCGTGGCAGCCGAGCTCCATGGCGATCGCCGCGTCACTCGCGGTGCCGACGCCGGCGTCGACGATCACCGGCACGCTGGAGTTTTCGAGGATGATCCGCAAATTGTAGGGGTTCCTGATGCCGAGTCCGGAGCCGATCGGCGCGGCCAGCGGCATGACCGCGGCGCAGCCGACGTCCGCCAACTTGCGGCAGATGATCGGGTCGTCGATGCAGTAGGGCAACACGGTAAAGCCTTCCTTCACCAGTAGCGTCGCAGCTTCGAGCGTTTGCTCGTTATCCGGGTACAGCGTCTTGGCGTCGCCGATCACCTCGAGCTTGACGATTTCGCCGATGCCCAGCTCGCGAGCGAGCCGCAGCGTGCGCACCGCTTCGTCAGCCGTGTAGCAGCCGGCCGTGTTGGGTAGCAGCGTCCAACGTTTTTCGAGCAGCAGACTCATCAGCGAACCCGCGGCGCGATCGTTCAAATCGACGCGACGCAGGGCAACCGTGATGACCTCGGCCCCCGACGCCTCGAGCGCCGCCCGCGTCTGCGCGACGTCCGCGTATTTGCCGGTCCCAATGATGAGCCGCGATCCAAAACTAAACCGCCCAATTCGAAGCGGATCCGCGTGCGACATGCCGCTTCGCTAGCGCGGCCACACCCCGCACGCAACCAGCCCGCCGGATTGACCGATGGATGGGAATGCAACAGGGAGACGGGGAGGTTGGGAGGGATTGGGAATTGTCCGAGCAGGTCATCGGGGCTTGCATCCGGGTCCATCGAGAACTGGGGCCTGGCCTGCTGGAATCAGCCTATGAGCGTTGCCTGGCTCAGGAGCTGGTCGAGCTGCATCTCCGTTTCGACCAGCAACGCGCCGTACCCGTGCGCTACAAGGGCCTTGATCTCGAGTGCGGCTATCGCCTCGATTTCGTTGTCGAAGAGGCACTGATCATCGAGATAAAAGCGTTGGAGCGCCTCATGCCGGTGCACGAGGCACAGCTCCTAACGTACCTCAAGCTGACTCGAATCAGGTCCGGCCTACTGATCAACTTCAATGCGGAGACCCTGAAGCAAGGCCTCCGCCGCCTCACCATCAAATAAACCTCCGAACCTCGCCGCCTCCCTGTTGAATTCATCTCTCCGCGCGGAAGGCAGTAACGCCAGGGGCGATTTCTTGGGCGCAAGCAGCGAGCGAGCGGACGATCGGGACCTCGCTGCGGGCGACCAGCAGGACGCCGTCGTCGGTCAGGGAGCGCAGCAGATCTTGAACGAGCCGATCTTGCGCTTCATCGCCAAAATAGATGAGCACGTTCTTGCAGACGATCAGCGAATAACGCCCGGGCGGCACGCCGCGCGTGAGGTCGCGACATTGAAACGTCACCAGCCGAACGAGCTCGTCGACCAGGCGAACGCTGCCGTCGACGGCTGGCTTTAGAAAACGTTGCGCAAGCTCTCGCGGGAGGTGCGCTTGGCTACCCTCGTCGTAGGTGGCGGCGCGCGCCGTCACCAGCGCGGGCTCGCTGCGGTCGACACCTACGACGCTCACGCGCGCTCGAGCGTTGGCACTGCGTGGCGCCGCTTCGCTGAGCAGCATGGCGAGCGTCCAGGCTTCTTCCCCGGTAGAGCAGCCGGCCGACAGCGCCATGATGCGCTGCGCTTCGGGCACGTGCTGCCAGAGGGCGGGTATCGTGCTGCGGCGCAAGGCCTCCCACTGTGCAGCGTCGCGATAGAAGCGCGTTTCGCCGACGCGCAGGGCGTTGGCGAGCTCGACCAAAAGCGCAGGCTCGTCTTGCAGCATCGCGAACAGCGCGGACAGCTCGAGCTGCCGCGCCGTGAGCAGCGCGCGGACGGCGTTGGTCAGCCGCTCTTCGAGCCAGAGCGGCAGATCGTCACCCCTAACCCCGATGCCGTGGCGCTCTTCGAGCAGCTCCACGATCCGTTTCAGTTCGGGGCGAAGGCCCTCATTCAATCGACGCTCCCGAGAGCTCGCGCAGGGCGGGCGCGCTCAAGATGCCTTCGATCGAGAGCAGCGCAAACGCAGGCGGCTCGCTGACGATGCCAACGACCAACTCGCCGAGCCGGGCTGAGACCGCAGCCGGCACCTCGCCGCGCGCTGCGGCCAGCACCTCACGCAGACCCAAAAGCGCGTCGACCTTGAGCCCCACGCGCCGCCGCGAACCCCCGCGCTCGCGCACGACCACCACGCGCGGCTCCGCCGCGGCCGGACGCGCCTCACCGCCCGCCTGGAGCAGCTCCGCCAGGTCGATCACGGGTAACACTTCTCCGCGCAGGCTGGTGATGCCCGCCATGGCCGGGGAGGCATGAAATACCCGCGTGGGCGGCCGATAGCCGACCACTGCCTGAACGTCGGCCACGGCGATGCCGTAGGCGGCGCCGGCCACCTCCACGCAGATGACCCCGCTGCCTTCGACCAGGCTCCTCAGACGAAGCCCGCCTTGCGTGAAGAGCCCTGAGTCTCTTCGACAGCGCCGGCAAATATGTCTTCGAGAGCCAACACGAACAGCTCGCCCTTTTTGGTGCGGGCATGCACGAGCCCTTGTGCCTGGCGCACGGCCTCGATGCGTTGGACGCTGAGCGTTGCGCTGGACGACGCTACGTACAAAGTAAGGAGTTTGCCTTCGGGCGGCGACAGAAAGCCCGACCCGTCCTGCTTGGCCCCAGAAGCTTCAATCAGCGCTGCCCAGTGTTCTTGCGTCATTCCTCGCGGCTCCTTCTCGGCACAAGTTATGCGGAGGGCGACAGGCCCGCGTCAAGCGCCAAGCACAGTGCTATCGTGCCGTGGCGCATGCCGGAGCCGCAAATCCTAGTCGAAGGGCTCGAAAAGCGCTTCGGCAGCACGATAGTACTGAGTGGCGTGAACATGCGCGTAGAGCGCAGCGAAGTGGCCGTGATCATCGGCGGCTCGGGCGCCGGTAAGACCACCCTGCTGCGCGTTTTGATCGGCCTCGAGCGAGCAACGGCCGGGCGAGTCGTGGTAGCCGGCGTCGACTTGGCGGCGCTCTCCGAACGCGAGCTCAATCGCGCGCGCCGCAAATTCGGCATGGTATTTCAGTACTCGGCCCTGCTCGATTCCATGAACGTGTTCGACAACGTGGCTTTTCCCCTGCGCGAGCACACCAAGCTCAGCGTGCGCGAGATCAAGGACAAGGTGCTCGACAAGCTGAAGGTGCTTGGCCTGGACGGCACCTCGCAGCGTTTTCCGAGCCAGCTCTCGGGCGGCATGCGCAAGCGGGTCGGTTTGGCGCGCGCGCTGATGCTCGAACCCGAAGTGCTGATGTACGACGAACCCACGAGCGGCCTCGATCCGATCACCAGTCGCACGGTGGACGAGCTAATTTTGGAGACGCGCGAACGCTTCGGCGTGACCAGCATCGTAATTTCCCACGACATGGCGGGTGCGCTGCAGATCGCCGATCGCATTTTCGTACTGGACCAAGGCCGGGTCGCAGCCTCGGGTACGCCGCGCGAGCTGACCAGTGGCGACAACCAAATCGTCGCCGAATACATCCAGTCGAGCGGCATCCAAGCCGATCGCCTGCTGCGCGAGCACGACGAGCGCGACGCCAAACCAGCAACGCCTTCGCAGCGAACCGAAATTGCCTAACCCCAGCGCGCTGGGCTCTTACCATGCGCGCCTCAGCGCGGCGTTCAAGGTCGGCGCCAGGGTTCGGGCAAACGTGGCGGTCAAGTGGTTGTTGTCGCGGAACTTGATGATGCCGTCCTGCACGACGCTGCAGGTATCCGTCGGACAGACCGAATCGGTCAGGTCGACCAGCTCGACGTTGTCGAACTGCTTGGCCTCCCGTGCTTCCGCTTGAAACAGCACGTCATCCCAACGGCCCTTCTCCGCCCGGGAGAAGCCACACGCGGCGGCCCCCTTCAGGTCGACGCAGCGCGGCACGTCGACGCCCGGATTGGGTGTATCTCGAAACACGAAGACTGGCGCCCCGACGGCTCGTAGCCGGACAAACGTCGCATGCACTCCGGCCTGCCAAACGGTCGTCGCTTGCGCGGGGTTGATGCCGCGTCCGCGCTCGTCGAGGAGTGAAGAGGCGTAGCCACCGTAGCGGGCCAACACCACCGCCCGCGGGCGACTCGCAGCAACGTGCGTGTACACGGCCGCGCGCCAGGCCGAACACTCCGTGTACTCTCGGCGGTATTCTTTCAAAAAGCGTCTGACCTCGAACGGGGGGCATGACGCTTTGAAGAAGAGCTCGCCCCGGAGCCCCCGTTGGCGTAACACCGAATCGAAGGCTGGCACCAGTTGCAGTGCATGCGAATCGCCGACGATCACCAGCGTGTCGCGCCCATCTGCTGCACCGATCCGACACGGCGACCAGGCCGAGCCCTCGAAGTCGTGCTGGCAGCCGGGATCAACACGCGGGCCGTCGCGCCTCGCCCCGCGCGGAGTCGCGGCGGTCTCCACCCCGGTGGTCCTTGGCTGCCGTGCCATTCCAGCCGCGGCCAGCCCGATGAGCACTAGTGACATCCCCAGGACGGCGAGGGGGATCCGGCCTCGCAGCATGGTCGGAGACCGCCGCAAAGGATTCTCGAACCAGCGATTGAAGCCCATTGCGGCGACGAACGACATGCCGGCGGCAGCCAGCAGCACGGGGGCGGCCGGTCGCCCGAACGCCCAAGTCGCCGGGCCGATGAGCACGATGAAAGGCCAGTGAAGCAGGTACCAGGCGTAGGAGAGCCCGCCGACGAACACGAGCGGGCGACCACTCAGCCAGCGAGAAGCGCCGACACTAGCGTCTGCCTCGCCTGCGGCGAGCACCGCAGCGGCACCGAGCACCGGCAAGAGGGCCGCGAAACCCGGGAAAGAGGTGGTCGCGTCGAACAGCTCGACGGACGACAAGATCGCTAGCAAGCCGAACCATGAGAGGGCTCGCGCACGAGCGGCGTCCAAGCGCCGAATGGCTTCGCCCTGACACGCCAACAGGCCGCCGACGGCGAGCTCCCAGACACGACTGTGCAGTCCGTAGTAGCCCCACGGACCGCCGCGGCGCACCTCCCAAACCGAGCAGGCGAACGACAACGCGATGACGACCACCAGCAACGCCGAGAGTTGGGCTTTGAGCTCGAGCCGCCGCGATCTCGTGAAGCGAACGGCCAGCAACAGCAGCCCGGGAAACAGCAGATAGAATTGCTCCTCGATGCTCAGTGACCAGTAGTGCAGAAAGGGGCTCTCGTCGGAGCCCCCGCCCTGCAAATAGGTCCGCGCTTGTACGGCGAAAGCCAAGTTGGCCGCGAACCCCGCCGCTGCAGCGCCATCGCGGGCCAAGCTCGGCCAATCGATGCGCGGCAACAGCACGCAGCTGGCAGCCAGCGTGAGCAGACTGGTGAGCGTACCGAGCGGAACGAGGCGGCGGATCCGACGCGCGTAAAAGGCGCGCAGGTCAACGTCTCCTCGCTGCTCGAACTCACGTGCCAAGCCACCGATGATCAGAAAGCCCGAAATGACGAAGAAGACGTCGACGCCGACGTAGCCGCCCGCCAAGTGGCTCGTTCCAAATCGTAGAAAGAACCGCTCGATGCCTACGTGGAACGCGACGACAAGCAGGATCGCGACCCCGCGTAGCCCCTCGATCTGAGGACGAAATCCTCGTTCCATGTGACGCCGACGCTCCTCTCATGCAGTGCGCGCAGGGTCAAGCCAAACGCATCGCGATTTCAGGGATTGCGGTCACGTCGCCTCGATGGTGTACGCTGCGCGGGGTGACAGGCAGAACAATCTTGGTGACCGGCGCCGCCGGTTTTATCGGTAGCCACACGGCCGCGCTGCTCTTGGCTCGGGGCGATCGCGTCATCGGGCTCGACAACCTCAACACCTATTACGACCCAGCTCGCAAGCGTTCGAACCTAGACGAGGTACGAGCGGGGGCCGGAGGAGCGGCGGGTTTTTCATTCATCGAAGGCGATGTGCGAGACCGCGCGCTCGTCGCCCGTCTGTTTGCCGAACGAAGGCCGACGGCGGTAGCGCATCTGGCGGCCATGGCGGGGGTCCGTGTGTCGGTTGAAGATCCCTGGCTCTACTACGACGTTAACTTGACCGGCACACTGAACCTGCTCGACGCGGCCCGTGAGCACGGCAAACCCAATTTCGTGCTCGCATCGACCTCTTCGGCCTACGGCAACACCGCGCAGGTGCCCTTCGTCGAGACTGACCCCGCCGACCGCCCGCTCGCCCCCTACCCGGCCAGCAAGCGCTCTGCCGAGCTCTTGGGTCACGCCTACCATCACATTCATGGGCTCGATTTCACCGCGCTCCGTTTCTTCACGGTGTACGGCCCGCGCGGGCGCCCCGACATGCTGGCTTACAAGCTTCTCGATGCGATGCGTTCGGGTGAAAAGATGCCGCTCTACAACGGCGGCCAGATGCACCGCGACTGGACCTTCGTCTCCGACATCGTGCAGGGCGTCGTCGCAGCGCTCGATCGCAAGCTCGGCTATGAGATCATCAACATTGGGCGCGGTGAGCCGGTGCTGCTCGCTGACTTCGTTCGCCGCATCGAGGCACTCGCGGGTCGCGAAGCGCCCGTCAAAGACGAGCCCATGATGAGGGCCGACGTGAGTCACACCTACGCCGACATCACCAAGGCGCGAAAGCTGCTCGGTTACTCACCCCAGGTCAGCGTGACCGAAGGCGTGCAGCGCTTCTATCACTGGTACTGTCAGGCGGTTGGCTTGCCGAAGCCGCACGGCGGCTGAGCCCTGGTTCTTTCACACAGAGCGCGCACGCGCCGCCAACTCGTGCATTCTTACGCAGGCGTAGCCCTTGCGCTGCAGTACTTTCACCGCCGCGTCGATAGCGTCCAGCTTCTTGCTCCACGGCAGCCGCAAATCGCGCTGGTGCCTGGCGAGGTCCCCGAGCCCATCGCTGGCGTCGAGCGCATCGATGCCGTGAAGCTCGAGGTTCACGAACGGCTCGCCGGCAACAGCGTTGGCCAATAGCCGCGCCCCGGTCGGCCCCGCCAAGCAGAGTGATGTCCCGATGAACGGTAGGCGCCCCCTGCGCGTCACCTGGATCGGCAGCTCCCAGACGCCTGTCCCGCGGTACCAGTAGGGCCGCCCTACCCGATACGGGCCGGTCGGGGCTCGCAGCACGTCCGGCGCGTCGATCACCGCTTTGGACTCCTTGCGACGTACTTGCATTGCAGCGAGCGCGCCCAGCTTCAGCGCATAGTACGAAGGGCACGGAAAGACCGACGAGTCGTAGTCGAGCCCAGCCTCGCGGACTAGGTCCAGCAGCATGTCGGTCACGACGTAGCCTGGCGCCCGAAAGCCGCGCACTCGTTCGCCGGAAATCTGGGCTAGCACCGTCACTCCTCGCTCGATTTCGCTACGCATCTCGCTCGCGCTGCGTCGCGTGAGGTCGTAGTGGTGGGAGTACGAGTGGCAACCGAGCTCGTCACCGACAGCTGCCAGGCGACGTGCAGCCTCGGCGTGCGCGAAGCGTTCCAGATCGCGGCCAACCACGAACCAAGTAAGCGGGATACTGCGCTGACGCGCCCATTCGGTGAGCCGTGGCACCGCCCGCTCGTACACCAGCGCCTCCGTTGCAGCTTCCGACATGCCATGCAGCGCGTGGTACAGACGTATTTCGTCGAGATCGACCGAGACGGCGAGCAGCATGGGTCAGGCCACGACCAGCAACCGACGGTACTCCTGATCGAGCGCCTCCCACACGACTTCGCGACTAAATTGGCCCAGCGCGCGCGCCTGCCCCGCCATGCCATGACGCCTCCGTCGCTCTGGATCTTCGAGGTAAGCGCCGAGAGCGCGCGCGAGGGCGCGCCAATCTTTGGCCGGGACCAAGGCGCCAGTCACGCCATCGACGACCGCGTCGACGGTACCGGTGGCGCGAAACGCTACGCACGGCAGGCCCGCGGCTGCCGCTTCGAGCGGGGCATTCGGAAAGCCCTCGCGGTACGACGGGAATGCAAAAACATCCATCAGGGCATAGTAGCGGCTAGGGTCGTTCACGAAGCCGGAGCGGTGTCCGATCAGATGCACGTGCGCATCACCCTTCAGCAACTTGACGACGTCTTCAGGCAGCGGATCGGTCGAGTCTTCGTAACCAACCAACAACAAATGACACGCCTTGCCCTCGTCGCGCAGCGACCGAAACGCCCACAATAGCTCCTCGATACCCTTGTCACGCGCGAACCGTCCACAAAAACCAATGACCGGCGCATGCTCCGGAATGCCTTGAGCAGCGCGTTCGTCTCGAGCCCAAGCGCGCCGCTGCTCGGTCCCGACGAAGCGCGCGGCGTCGACGCCATTCGACGTACCGTTGCCGAGCACGACGGTCTTGTCGCGCGACGCACAGCCGAGCGCCACGAACTCTTCACGCAAGCTCTGGCTGTTGCAGAAGACGCGATGGGAAAATGCGGCGCTCACGTGCTCGGTCAGCGCCAAGAGCAGCCGCTTGCCGCCGACTGCGCCCTCGAAGCGCAGCCCGCGAAGCAAGTAGACGATCACCGGCACGCCCACGAGCCGAGCAGCAACGCAGCCAAGCAGGCCGGCCTTGGGCGTCCCGGCGTTGACCAGATCCGGTTTCAACTTACGCAGGAGCCACACGAGCCTCGCCAGTGAAACCAGGTCTGCCCCCAGCGAAATGTCGCGCTGCATGGGCAACGCGTAGACTTCGACGCCCTCGCGCAGCGCTACTTGGTCAAGCAAGTCTCCGGGTGCCGAGATCACCGAAACGCGAAAACCCCGACGTCGCAGCTCCCGCAGCTGACCGTCCATCCGACGGAAAGCTGTGACAGGATCGGTCGCGATATAGACTAGGTGAGGCTCCGCTCGTTCTACCACTGCCAAAGTCGCCCTTTCTAGCACCGGGGCCCGCTGAGGCGTCAAACTCGCCGTAGCAGGCTGCTCGCGAGCGACCAATTGGCGACTAAAGCAACGCGGACCTTGAATCATGGCGTGCCCCCACGCTACGAATGGCCTCGAGCGCTCCGCAGTTCGGCTTTCGACGTGCGGGGCCCGACGTTGGCCCTATGTCCGAGTGGATCCCGTTCATCGTCATCGCCATCTTGGCGATTTTTTCGGGTCTGCTGTGGGCGCAGCGCCGCCTGTCCTCCGAGCTCACGATGCTGTTCGTCGGCGGCCTCGTGCTTCACGTCCTCGGCAGCATCGCGCGCCTGCAGGTGATCGAGCAACTGTACTCGGGCAGCGGCGACTCCAAGATGTACTACGAGGTGGGTAGAATGTACGCGGACCACATCCGCGTCTTCGATTTCGGGTTCACGCTCGGCGAAGAGACCATGGCCGGAAAGTGGTGGGGGACGCAATTCATTTGCAGCGTCACCAGCTTCGTCGTGTTCCTGACCGGCGAGAGCTTTCAGGCAGGGTTTCTCGTCTTCGCGCTGCTCTCGTATTTCGGCCTCGTGCTCACTGTACGCGCCTTCGGAGCCGCGTTCGGGGCCGACGCAGAAGTCAAGCTCGCGCGCTGGGTTTGGCTGTGGCCGTCACTCTGCTTTTGGCCCTCCAGCATCGGCAAAGACTCGCTCATGGTCTTGGGAGCAGGACTCGTGACCTACGGTTACGTCGGCAATGGAGTCTCCCGACGCTGGCTGCAGGTCGCGGCCGGCGTTATGCTGTGCGGCGCGATCCGCCCCCACGTCGCCGCCGTCGTGGCCGGGTCGGTGTTGGCCGCCGAATCGCTATCACCTGGCTCGTTCGCCAATCTGCGCCGCGTCGCGGGGCTGCTGCTAGCGGCAGGGCTGGCAGCCTATAGCGTCCGTGCCGGCCTCGATCAGCTGGGGCTGGGAGACGCCGACTTGGACGGTCTCCAAGAGCAGTTCGACTTTCGAGCTGGACAGACCGAACAAGGCGGCAGTCGCATCGCCGTGGCCTCTGGTTGGAGCGCCATACCCATGGCGCTGATCACGATCCTGGCCAGGCCCTTCCCTTGGGAAGCGCGTGGCATCGCCATCCTCAGTGCCGCCGAGATGACCCTTTTTTGGGGCATCGCAGTGACCCATTGGCGACGGATCTGGAGCTACGTGAAGCATTGGCGAGAGACGGCCTTCACCCGCTTCGGCGTGCCCTTCACCATCGGTATCTCGCTCATGTACGGTCTGGCCTTCGGAAACCTGGGCATCATCGCGCGACAGCGCAGCGTGATTCTGCCGTTCATGTTGAGCCTGCTCGCGGCCATTCGCCTCCGACCGACCGAAGCGGCGCAGCCCCGTAGTGCGGTCTTGATCCCCCAACGCGGCAGGCTGTCTTGAGACTACACAAATTCCTCTCCGCCGCGCAGCGCCTGGTTCCTCGCGCTGATGTTGGTGACGTGGTGCTGGCTTACCATCTTGTCGGCGCCGGCACCGATTCGGTGGTTGACGTTCCCGTCGCGCAATTCCGCGAGCAGCTCGATCGGCTCGCCCAGACCTTCGAATTCGCCGGTTTGAGTCAGGTGCTCACTTCTGGCGCCGGTTCGAGGCCGCGGGTCGTGCTCACCTTCGATGACGCATTCGCCAATTTTGCGCAGGTAATTTGGCCCATTTTGCTAGATCGCAAGCTACCAGCGGTGCTTTACGCGCCGGTCGGCTTCGTGAGCGGCCGCTCACCTTCCCCACTGCGCGGCGCTAAGCTGGCGGCGTGTAGCTTCGCGCAGCTACGAACGCTCGCGGCCGGCGGCGTCGAAGTTGGCTCGCACGGGGTGACTCACGTCAACTTGCGACGAACGAGTGACGCCGTGCTCGACGAAGAACTGCTACGGAGCCGAAGTGAGCTCGAGCAAGAGCTTGGGCAGTCAGTCCCCAGCTTCTGCTACCCACAAGGTAAGCTCGACGGGCGAGTGCTAACGGCTACCGCTCGGCACTATCGGAGCGCCGTGGCAGGCGGGGGCAGGCGGTATCTGGGCCACAGCCCGCATCGCATTCCGCGCTTTCCGGTGCGCCGAAACGAGAACAACTTCGACGCCATGATCTCCAGCAAGATCTGGCTCCGCGAGACCTTGGCCGACGGAGTCCGGCAATGGCGTCGCTGAATGGACCCCCGCTGCGGATCTTTCATTTGATCAAGGGCCTCGGTCGCGGCGGGGCGGAGATGCTGCTCACCGACGGTCCGAGCTGTTCGGATCCGTCGCAGTTTCAGTATGGCTTCGGCTATTTCTTGCCGCACAAGCACGCGCTGGTACCGGACCTCGAGCGAAAATTCGGAAGCGTCGCCTGCTTTCCGGCCACGAGTGGCCTGGGCATGCTGTTGCAAGTCAGACGGCTCGCTCGTCACCTCCAAACCTGGAAGGCAGACGTACTACATTGCCATCTCCCGCTCGCCGGCGTCGTGGGTAGACTCGCCGGAGCGATGACGCAGGTGCCGGTGGTCTACACGGAGCACAACGTGCTCGAACGCTATCACCCGGCGACGAGGCTTGCGGCCAGGTCGACGTGGCGCCTTCAGCGCCAGGTCATCGCGGTTTCCGCCGACGTCAAAGACTCGATCGCGCGCGGCTTCGGGAACGGCGTGCCGGTCCGAGTCGTGCGCAACGGCGTGTCACTCGAGCGCTTTTCGCGCACGGGTCTAGACGCAGGCTTGGTGCGTGCGCGATTCGGCATCCCCGCAGCAGCGCCAGTGATCGGCAGCGTCGCAGTGTTCCGTAGGCAAAAACGCCTCGATCTGTGGCTGCAGACGGCCAAGCTCGTGCTCGATCAGCAGCCGGAAGCGCGCTTTCTGTTGGTCGGCGACGGGCCACTGCGCGGCGACCTAGAAGGGCAAATCCGCCAGCTCGGTCTGACCGACAAAATCTGCCTACCTGGGCTGCAACCGGACGTCGTTCCGTACCTCGCGGCCATGGACGCCTACTTGATGAGCTCGGACTTCGAAGGCGTGCCTATCGCGCTGCTCGAAGCGATGGCCATGGAGGTGCCGCCGGTCGTGACCACCGCCGGTGGTATGCCCGAAGTCGTCGAGCCGAACGTCAGCGGCTTCCTCGAGCCCCTTGGCGATCCTGGTGCGCTCGCCGCCTCGCTTATCAAGCTCATCGTGGGCGGGCGCGACTACCGCGAAGGCTTCGGCCGGCGCGCGAGAGAGCGCGTCGCCGCCTCATTCAGCACGGCTCGCATGATGCGCGAGCTCGAGGAAGTGTATCGCAATGTCGCGCACGGCTGACGGCCTGAGGCTGCGGGTCGCTACCGAGGCCGATATTCCAGCGGCCATCGAGCTGATGCGCGTCACGCTGGGCGAGGGAAAAGTCCCCAGAACTCAGGAGTATTTCGCGTGGAAGCACCTGGAGAATCCATTCGGCCGGTCGCCGATGTGGGTGGCTGAGGTGGGGGAGCGTTTGGTCGGCCTTCGCATTTTCATGCCTTGGCGCTGGTCCTGGGCAGCTGCGCAAAACAGCCCCGCGATGCGCGCCGTCGACACCGCCACCCATCCAGAATTTCAGGGCAAGGGAATCTTCAAGCGCCTCACGCTGGCGCTTGTCGAGCAGGTCGCCCGCGACGGGGCCCAGCTGATCTTCAACACACCCAACGACCAGAGCCGCCCCGGCTACTTGAAGATGGGCTGGTCCACGGCCGGCAAAGCATCGCTCTGGCTCCGACCGGAGCTACGCTTCGCGGGCCTGCGTCGACTGCTACGCGTCCGTGCCGCACCGGCCTTGTCAGCGGACGAAGAGACGCAAGAGCGAGACCCTGCGCGCGATCGCACCGAGCTGGCACGGGCCCTGGGCGAGGCCGAATCGAGTGGGCTGCTCGCGAGCGTCGACTCGGTGCGGGCGGGCCCGCGCTATCGCACGCGAAAGGACGGCGCTTACCTGCGCTGGCGCTACGTCGGCTGTCCTGCGGCGCGCTACCACGCAGCTACAGCCGACGCCCGTGAAGCGCTCGTGGTGTACCGCGTGCGCGAACGCCGCGGCTTGCGAGAGCTATCGATCTCGGAGCTGTTGTTCCAACCGTCGCTCGCAGGCGTGCGAGCCGCAGCCGAGGCGCTGAGTTTAGCCCGAACGGCAGCCCGGGCCGACTACGCTCTGGTCGCCTTCGAACAAGACTCGCTGCAAGGCCTGGCGCTTTCGACTGGGGGATTTTTCCCCATTCCGGAGGCCGGTCCCATCATGACCACCCGCCCATTGAACCGCGTGGCGGGCGCACCCGACCCATATTCGGTGCGAAGCTTTCGCGCTTCCATTGGTGATCTCGAGCTATTTTGACGCCTGCGAGCCCGCCTTGAGAGTTCTTTTCATCGTCGACACGCTAGGCGCGGGCGGCGCCGAACGCTCGCTGCAAGAGCTGCTCACCCCCTTGTCCAAGTCCGGGGTACGTCCAATCGTCGCGTGTTTTGCCCACCGCGCCGAGGGCATCGAGCATTTGTTGCAAGATTTCGACGTTCACTTTCTGTCTGGGCCACGCGCGCGACAAATGTTCGAGCTTCGCCGCATCGCGCGGCGCGACCACGTCGAGCTCGTCCACACCAGCCTGTTCGAAGCGGACGTGTTCGGGCGGACCTCGCTGATCGGCCTGAACCTACCGATCGTGACGAGCCTGGTGAACATGCCGTATGAGCCGGCCCGCCTTGAGCACGACCCCAACGTCAACGCGCGCAAGCTGGCCGCGGTGCGACTACTGGAAATGGCGACCGCGCGCGCGACCGACGCCCACTTTCATGCCATCACCGAGGCAGTCAAGCGGAGCGCCGTTCACCACCTGCACATCGACCCGCGCAAGATCACCGTCGTGCATCGCGGACGCGACCCGGAGCGTCTTGGCCGACGCACGCCCGAACGACGTCGGCGTTGGCGCGAGACGCTGGGGATTTCGCCCGACACTTTCGTGGTTCTCAATGCCGCCCGCCAAGAGTATCAAAAAGGGCAGCGCTTCTTGCTGCAGGCTTTTCCCCGGCTACTCGAGGCTCGCCCCGACTCGGTGCTGCTCGTCGCCGGCCGCAGCGGCAACGCGTCCGCCGACCTCAAGCCGCTGGCGCAGCGACTTGGCGAACGTGTGCGCTTTCTGGGTCATCGCGACGACCTTCCCGACATGATGGCTGCGGCCGACGCCTTTGCGCTCCCCTCATTGTGGGAAGGACTAGGCGGTGTACTACTCGAAGCGCTGGCGCTCGAGCTGCCAATCGTGGCCAGCGACTTGGAACCCGTGCGAGAGATCGTCGAAGACCGCCTCACGGCCCGACTCGTGCCGCCGCAGCAGGTTGTGCCTCTGGCCGAAGCCCTATTGGAGGTCGCGAGCGACGACGACACGACCGGTCGCATGGCTCAGGCGGGCCGCCTCCTGTTCGAGCGTTCGTTCACACTCGACAAAAGCGCTGAACGCATGCTCGGCCTTTTTCAGAAGGTCCGCTCCGAGCGCGTAGGCGGGCGCCCATGACCCGGTTGGTTCTGCACGTTTTGCCGCTGGACCTCGCGCGCGGCGCGCAGCGCTACGCGCGGGAGCTACGCCGCAGGCTGGATTCGGCGGAAGTTCAGCACCGCATCTTGACCATCTTTGCGTCAGATTCACGGGAGCTGGCCGCTGACGTTGCGCTCGGTATCCCGCGTCCGCTAGCGCTGCGCTTCGGCTTCGACCCCCGCGCCGCCTGGGCGCTGGGACACGAGTTGCGTCGGCTGCGCCCCCAGGTCGTCGTTGCACACGGAGGCGAGCCGCTCAAGTACTTGGCCGCTGTGAGCCGAAGCAGCCCGCCGGTCGTCTACTACAAGATTGGCGTGGCCCACGCCGCCGCCCTAGGTCGGCGTGGACGTTTGGTCCAGCGGCTGCTGATGCGCCGAGCAACCGTCGTGGCCGGCGTCAGCCAGGAATGCCTGGACGAGGCAAGCCAGGCTTTCGGCGTGCCGCAGGGCAAGCTCGTGCTCGTTCCGAACGGCCGCGACGATGCCCAATTCTTCCCACAGCAACCGACCGAGCCACCAGGCGAACCTCACCTGATCTTCGTCGGACACCTGACCACGAGCAAGCGACCGGCGCGATTCATCGAGGTCGTGCGCCGCCTACGCGAGCGGGGCGTCTCTTTTTCGGCCTCCATCGTGGGAGACGGACCACTCCGCGGGGAACTAGCCCGCCCGGCCGCCGCTGCCGACGTCGTGCTCGTGGGGCACTCTGACCGGGTCGCTGAGCTGCTGCGCGCCGCGGATGTCGCGGCGTTTACGAGCGTGCCGGGCGGCGAAGGCATGCCTGGCGTGTTCATCGAGGTCGGATTGTCCGGTCTGCCAATGGTCTCTACCGCCGTGCCCGGCGCCAGCACCGTCATTGGCGACGGGCAAACGGGCTTCGTGGTCGGCGTGGACGACCTCGACGCTTTCGTCGACAAGACGGCCCGCCTGCTGACGGATGCTCAGCTCCGACGTCGCTTCGGCGCAGCCGCTCGCGAACGCTGCCTGTCGGGGTTCACGCTGGACGAGAGCGTCGGCAAATGGCGTACGCTGCTCGGCGACCTGCTCGTCGGAGTGGCCTCGTGACCACCGTGCGCATACACCCGCGCTTCGTCATCCCCTACTACTCGATGTATCTCGAAGGGCTGACGCGCCTGTACGGCGCACGCTCAATCCGCTTCGACAAGCGTGGCTTTCCCGATCAGACACAATACAACGACGGCTTCGCTTTCACGGTCGAGACCGGAGCCGCAAGCCTTACGCTTCGAACGCGTGTCTACGTATCCGCCAACGACTTCGCCCGCTACGACAACGTCGCCCTAGAGTGGTGCGACAGGTACGGCATGGTAAACGTCGATCCGGCGCTGCCCTGCCCGGAAAAAGTGCTACCGATCGGGCCAAGCTTCGGCATCCGCCAATGGGGCAGCCTGGCCGGCACCTACCGCGACGTCGCGAATATTTTCGCGCGCATGCGCTATCCGCCACGTGAGCTTTATCGCCGACTGCGGGCGATGCGTAAATACTTCTTCGAGCGGGTTCCCGAGCAAGAGCTCTTGCCGCGCCCCTCGGACGAACGCTACGTGTTCTTCGTCGCCTGGCCTTGGCAAAAGCACCCAGATGTCAACCCGCCGCGGGCTCGTTTCATACGCGCCTGCCGCACGCTGCCCGAAGCCGACTTCGAGGGCGGATTTTCGCCGCGTGGAGGTCGTGAGATGCCGGAGCTCGACGACATTACGGCGCTCAGGCACTACCCTTTCCGCGAATGGCTAAAGCGCACGCAGCGTTCGGCCGTCGTCTTCAACAACGCGGCGGTGCATGGTTGCCTCGGTTGGAAATTGGGTGAGTTTTTGGCGCTCGGCAAGGCGATCATTTCGCTGCCGCTGACGCGACGGGTTCCAGGCGAGCTCCGCCACGGAGAGCAACTGCATTTCGTGGCGGACGAACAGGATGCAATGCAGGCGGCAGTCGCCCGACTGTTGCGCGACTCGGCATACAGGAGTCGACTCGAGTTGGGCGCGCGCGCCTACTACCGCGAATACTTGTCGCCGGAGCGAGTAGTCAGCCGCCTGGTCAGCGGACCTTTGCCGAGGTAGCTTGCGGAAGCGTCATGCCGAGCGTCAAAGACCGGGAAACCACCGTCACCTACTGGCTCAAGAACGCCGCGTACTTGATGGGACTGCCAGGCTACGCAGCGGCCATTCGCCTCGCCAGCGTTCGCGCCAAGACGCCCAGCGACTGGCTGGCTGTCACCAAGCGTCTACGCTTTCGAGGCTACAGCCTGCGTGCGCACCAGGTCGATGAAGAGATCTTGGACCTGCTCAAAGAGCTGCGAGAACGCAATGCACAGCGGGTCGTCGAGATCGGCACCGCGCGAGGCGGCACGCTCTTCCTGCTGTTGCGCAGCCTGTCTGCGAGCGGACGCTTCGTCAGCGTGGACCTGCCGAGCGGTCCCTTCGGCGGCGGCTACCCGCACTGGAAAGCGCTGTTGTTTCAGTCCCTGGCGCGGAAGGGCCAGAGTCTGCGACTGCTGCGTGGCGACTCGCACAGCGAGCAAACCTACGAACAGGTTTCAACGGCGCTAGATGGCCCTGCTGACTTCATCTTGATCGACGGCGATCATTCGTACGAGGGAGCCAAGCGAGACTTCGAGCTTTACCGACACTTGCTTGCGGAGCGGGGGTTTCTCGCGTTTCACGACATCGTCCCCGGTGCCAGCGACAAGGTCGGCGGCGTGCCTCAGCTCTGGCAAGAGCTCAAGACCCAGTTCGAGCATCGAGAGATCGTCAAGAGCTGGAGCCAGCGTGGCTACGGTATTGGCGTGCTCTACCCGCGCGGTAAGCCACCCGGCTAGGCCGGCTTCCGGCTCACGAAGACGTCGACGAACGCGCCGGTAATTCCGCGATCCGCGTCATCGAGCCGGTGAGCCGTGGTGCGTACGCCCGAGCAACCATCGATCACGTCCAGCAGGTCGCGGCCCCATTCGGTAACGACCAAGGAGCGTGCGTTCGGCTGGATCGGATTGCCGTGATAGTCTTCGGGCAGCAGGTGCTCCACGCCCCCACCTTGGGCGCGTCGTGCACGCACGATGCTGGGCTGCCAATAGTACCAAGGCACCGTGAAAACATGCGCTCCGCCCGGTTTGAGCGTGCGCGCAATTTCCTGCAGCGCTACGCGCGGCTCGAACACGTGCTCCAAAACGTCTTGCGTAATCACGAGATCGAAGCGCTCGCTGTCGAAAGACTGTCGTTCGAGATCCTGACAGACAAAGCCGCCTTGCGTCGAACCGATTGGCCGCTCCGGGTAGAAATGCGACGCGACATAGCCCGGGCATTGCTCGCGGAATTTCTGAAGCATCGGTACGCCAGGAGACGACTCGTGGATCGCGACCGAGCGCCAATTTGGAAACTGTTCGTTCAGGACGGCCATCAGCGCACGGTTTCGCGGACGGCTCCCGCAGCGCACGCACAGCAGGTCCCCCCGGATCCAGGGCCCGCGCAACGTGAACACGGTCTGCGCCTCGCAGATCTCACATTTGCCGCGCATGAAGCCGCGGCCGAGCATTTGCTTCAAGAGGCGGGGGATTCGCTGGAGTCGCATGCGTTGCCCAACTGTAGTCCAATAGTCCGGAACGGGGTCAGGCCCGAGGCGGGTTCCCGGGGAACGCCCGCGTAATCGGGTTGCTCGCCCTGATGCCCTGAACTATACGAATGGGCTTGTGGTTGCCTCAGACTTCGTTTCGAGTTGCCAGTGAATCTACCTAAAGCGCTTCAATCCGATTTCGTCGCGAAGTTGGCACATCTACTGCGTGGAAACAGCGACCAGCTTGCCCGAATCAGCTCGCTGGAGCTGAAGCTGCATTCGTGCTCGCAGCGCATCGCCGACCTGGAATCGAAGGACCGAAGCCAGGGCGAGCCGCTGGAACCCTTCCATCCCTGGCAGCTCACCAAGCACCTCGGCAATCGCGAGTGGTACCGGCTGCTCTTGGAGTCCAGCGAGACGCCGGGAGTTTTCGGTCGAATCTTGCCCGGATTTCCACGTGAGGGCCTACAGAAGATGGTCGTCGGGACGCGCAATCAGGAGGCGATCACACACGTCTGGGGCTACTATTCGTTGATTCACAAGACCGCTCGAAAGCTGGGCGGTCCAATCTCGCCGGAGAAGCGGCTGCTCGACTTTGGGGTGGGCTGGGGGCGCATTTACCGCTTCTTCCTGAAGGATTTTGCGCCGGGCAATCTCGTGGGTGTGGATATCGACGCTGACTTCGTGACTCTTTGCAGAGAGTTAATGCCCTATGGCAGCTTCGAGCACACGCCAGGGCATCCACCGCTCAGCTTCGCCAGTCGCTCGTTCGACTTTGTCACGGCATATTCGGTTTTCTCGCACTTGAGCGAGTGGGTCGCCCGCGAGTGGGTCGACGAGTTTGCGAGGGTCGTCAAGCCGAGTGGCCTGCTATTCCTCACGCTGCTCGGAGAACGTCATCTCGATGGTTTTCTCGGCAACTATCATGAGGCCGCCAACGAAGACCCTCGGTTACCCGAGCTCAGCAAGGCCGACTGCGTCAGAATGCACAAGGATGGCGTCTACTTGTACGCCCCCTCCGGCGGCGGTGGAGTCAGAACCAAGGACGTCTACGGTTGGGCCAACGTCGAGGCACGCTACGTCGAGCTCAACTGGAGCCGCGACTTCGAGCTCGTCGCCCTCGTGGAAGACCCAAATATTTGCCGGCAAAATGTATTGATCATGCGCCGGCGCTAGCGCCGCAAGCGATTGTGCGTTGCCGGGGCTTACCTCGGCACGATCAAGAAGTTATGACCGTTCACGACCTTGTGAAAGCGGTAGCCGATCCTGCTAACGAAGTCGACGTACTCCTGGAAGCTCAGCTTGTACTCCTCCTCGAAGTGGTATTCGTATTCGAAGATGATCGGCATGCGGTTCCGTTCGATGGTCTTGACCGCGCCCTGCATGGCTTGCAGGTCTCCACCTTGAATGTCTACCTTCATAAAGCTGACAGGGCGCGCGATGTCCAAGCTGTCGATGGTGAGCGTCTTCACCGCGCGACCCGCGGAAGCATTGTAATCGATACCGTACGACCCGTACGACGACCAACGCTTGAAGTCTTGAACCGGAAAGTACAGCGTTTGGCCCGCTACGTTGTGGACGGCACCGAACACGGGCTCGATCTGATCGGTCAGACCATTTTCCCGAATGTTGCGCTTTAGCACGTCGAACACGAAGTCGTCGGCATCGAATGCGTAGACCTTGCCTTCAGCACCGACCCGACGCGCGAACAACACGCTCATTTGTCCGAAGTTGGAGCCTACGTCTAACACCACGCTCCCTGGCTTGATGTGCTGGAGCGCCAGGTTCACGACTTCGGGCTCGAAGATCTTGCCGGCCTTGATAGCGTTGGCCACGACGTCCCCCTGCGCGTCGCTCGGCAAGTAGTAGTTGCCGGTGGCTGTTTCGAAGCGAGTCAGCGCGCTGGTTCTCTCGCTGCGCGCCTGACGCTGCGCAGGCCGATGGCGCACGATATCGAAGCCGAGTCGCCGGATAGCACTTCTGATGACGCTTTTCATGACGCGATGAGCTCGACACTATAGCGCGCGAACACGCAGCCGTAGTCGGCACCCTGGTACCTCGAGAACTCTGACCCCGTGTCGATCACGTTGAAAGGCAGCACATCGTCTTGAAGGTCGCTGTTTCTCACGCCGGGCTTATTGATGCACATCACCCACGAGTAGCGACCTGGCGTGAGGAATACGGCGGGCAACGCGAGGCGCATGCGGAGGGGTCTACCGGCCCCGGCCTGGTGAGACTTGAGCTTTTCATGAATGGTGAAGACGGGGTGCTTGAGCTTGTCCATCAGGCGCATCGCAAGCTCGAGATCGTCGGTGTAATCGTTCAACGCCATCTCGACCGTAACCACCACTTCCTCGTCGTAACGGTAGTCTCCTCGCTGCTCGCCCAGCTTGTCCGACATGAAGGCCGTCGTGAAGCGATTCTGACCCTCGACGGCTGGACTCCGAATTGAGGCGGGAGCCTTGTCGTTCGGCCTCACGTACTGAGCTATGACAGCCGCCGTGTCGCCGCTTGCGATGATCGCGCCGCGATCGAGCAAGATGGCTTTGTTGCAAAGGCGCGAGATAACACCGGTGTTGTGGCTGACGAACAGCACGGTTCGCCCGCCCTGGCTGCTCACGTCCTCCATCTTGCCCAAGCACTTCTGCTGAAACTGCACGTCACCGACCGCGAGCACTTCGTCCACGATCAGGATCTCGGGTTCCAGGTGCGCAGCAACAGCGAAGGCCAAACGTACGTACATGCCGCTGCTGTAGCGCTTGACCGGCGTGTCGAGAAACCGCTCCACCTCGGCGAACGCGACGATTTCGTCGAACTTGGCACGCACTTCTTGGCGACTCATGCCCAAGATCGCGCCGTTCAAGTAGATGTTCTCGCGCCCAGTCAGCTCGGGATGAAAACCCGTGCCGACCTCGAGCAGCGAGGCCACGCGACCGTTGATCGTTACCCGACCGGCGCTCGGCTCCGTGATACGACTCAAGATCTTAAGCAGCGTGCTCTTGCCCGCGCCGTTCCGCCCGATGATGCCCAGGCGGTCGCCAGCTCGGACCTCGAAGCTGACATCTTGCAGCGCGTAGAACTCCTCTTTGGTACGCGCAGGGCCGTCAGTGCGGTCGCCCAACAAGCCGCGAGCTTTGCGCGCGATCTTGTCACGGAGTGTGCGGTTTTTCTCCGATCTCTGATGCGAGATCACGAATTTTTTGGCCAGGCCTTCGGCAACGATGACGGACGCGGACATTGCGCTAAAGGATCTCGATCTCCGGAAACGGAAAAATCATCTTACCTCCGCGCTCCAGAAATTCCTTCTCGCGCTCGAGGATCCCGTTCTTGAAATGCCAGGGCAGCACCAAGAAGAAGTCGGGCCGCATGGCTCGCGCCTCGGCTTCGGACACGATCGGGATGTGCGTCCCAGGCGTAACGCGGCCGAATTTGTCTTCGTTCACCTCCGCGATCGCCGGCAACTCGACCGGGGTGAGCCCACAGAACTGCAGCAGAATATTGCCCTTCGTCGAGGCGCCATAACCGAGCACCTTCTTTCCCGTCTGGACCAGCGAGCGGATCAAGCGTCGGAGATCTTCTCGGTGGCGGAAGACGCGCTCTTCGAATTCTCGGAACGGGCGTGGTGTGTCCAAGCCCATGCGGTGCTCTTGCTCCAGCAACCATTCGATGGTCGCGGTCTCCGGCTCGTGGTTGGCAGCGGGCTTGGCTGCGGTGACGGCAAAGCTGCCACCGTTGATGGCGTTCACTTTCACGTCGATCACGCGCAATCCGGCTTGCTCGACGATGCGTTTCACTACGCCGAGCGAGTAGTATTCCAGGTGCTCGTGGCAAACCGTGTCGTAAGAGTTGGTACGCAGCATGGCCGGCATGTAGCTCTGCTCGAAATGCCAGACTCCATCGTCCGTGAGCGCGTCTGCTACCTGACGTGCGAACTCGACCGGGTCGTCAAGGTCGTAGAACATGGCGATCGATGTGACGATGCGTGCCTTCTTCGCGGACGCTTGTTCGAATTTCGCGCTGGAGAAGAAGTCGGGAACCAGGCGTATATCGGCGGGGTAGTAGTGCGCGAACTTCTTGCCGGTTGGGTCGATGCCGACGCGCTCGAGCTTGGGAGTCTCGTAGGACTTGAGTAGCGTGGCGTCGTTGGATCCGATGTCGAGCACGACGTCCCCCGGCTTCGGCTTGACCAGCGCTTCCAGGGTCCGAACCTTACCGTGGAGATGCCGAACCATGGATTGATTGAGCCCCGAACGGTAGCCGTAGTTCTGGCCGTACATCTCTTGCGGATCGTAGCTATGGTTGAGTTGAAGTAGCCCCGAGTCGGGGCACCAGACCAGCTCCAGCGGCCCAGCTGTGACCGGCTCGGCGGCGTTGGCCGGAAACACGCCCGACAGCGCCTGCGTGCCTAGATTGAGCACGCTGATCAAATGATCGCTTCCGCTGGCGCGGCAGGCCGCAAGTTTAACGTAGGGCTCCCTACTCATGGTCGACGGGACATTAGGACAGTCGAATGGGCAATGGAAGTGACGGCCGGCCGCTCCGGCTGGCCGTGCTCGACTCCACGCGGCGGACCCAGAGCCGACTTGCCGCGGCGACGCCCTCTCAGTAGGATACGCGGCGTTGGAGCCCGGCGTTTGACAGAGCAATTGCGAGCAACCCGGCTCTCCAAGAAACTTGCACCAAACCGCGGAGAATCGCGTGGTTGAGACCTCCGCCCGGGTTCTCATCACCGGCGTCAGCGGTCAAGACGGATGGTACCTCGCTAAGCGCCTGCTCGATCTAGGCCACGACGTGGTGGGCTCGACTCACCGAACCGATCTGAGCAGCCTCGACGTGGAAGGCAAGCTGGTGCCCGTGATCCAGGTGGACGGCCTGGATCTTTCGAATGTTCGAGCGGCGCTGCGCAACCAACGGCCCACGGCGATTTTCAACCTGGCGGCGCGCGCCTCGAGCGCTCAGCTCTTCGACGATCCGTTGGCCACCGCCGACGTCAACGGCAGGGCCGTGGCTTTCTGGCTCGAGGCGATTAGGCAGGAGAGCCCCGGCACGCGCTTTTGCCAGGCATCGAGCAGCGAGATCTTCGCCGGCGCCCAGCTTTCTCCACAAGACGAGAGCACAGCCGCACGGCCACTCAGTGCATATGGGGCGGCCAAGGCCTACGCCGACCATCTCGTCGCCGCTTACCGTAGCGCGCAAGGCCTATTCGCGTGCTCTGCCGTGCTCTACCCACACGAGAGCCCGCGCCGCCCAAGTCACTTCTTGATGCGGAAGGTCGCTCGCGCCGCCGCGCGCATCGCCGCTGGGTTCCGGGAGCGGCTCGCGCTCGGCGACGTGACCGCGGCTCGCGACTGGGGCTACGCTCCTGACTACGTCGAGGCGATGCGCTTGATGCTATCGGCCAGGGAGCCTCGCGACTACGTAGTCGCGAGCGGCGAGGCACACACCGTGCGCGAGGTGTGCGAAGTCGCGTTTGCACACGTGGGGCTCGACTGGTGCCAGCACGTGGACGCGAGCGACGCTCTCAAGCGACCCGCCGAACCGATCTTGCGCGTCGGTGACGCGGCCCGCGCGAGGCAGGAGCTCGGATGGGCGCCGACCCGCAGCTTCGAACAGTTGGTGAGGCTGTTGGTTGATGCCGATCGCGCGGCGCTAGCGGAGGAAGCGCGAATATGACTCGGCACGTCGTCCTGGAGGCCGGCAAAGCCGACCGCGAGTACTTCAGAGATATC
>Ga0307508_10000704_pt1 | contig 39806 bp, 52 predicted proteins | sample 9_EM_MG_FD_203089 | JGI IMG/M metagenome (GOLD analysis project Ga0307508, IMG submission 203089) | Populus trichocarpa ectomycorrhiza microbial communities from riparian zone in the Pacific Northwest, United States - 9_EM | ecosystem: Host-associated > Plants > Roots > Unclassified | place... | reverse complement strand
ATATATTCATGATGTATGCCAACTACTGAGACTTTCTAAATTGTGGTTGTGGGGATCGAGAAGGTTGAGTGAGGGCATCATGGGCAGTTGTACTTGGGTGTACGGAAACTTTTGGCCTAGTACTTTACTGTGTGCCTGGAGGTGGAGGGGAAAAAAAAGTGCGCGATACATATGCCGACGCACCATCTCTCGGAACAAAGCCATGAAATCTGCCTAGGATTCATGCAGCATATCTATCTTAGTTACTACATACTGGTCTGTAAAACAACTTGTCCGAACGATTACGCAGAGCTGGGGAGGGTTGCACACGCCTGGCCGGTGCAGGGAAGTGCAGAGGAGCCTAGTTGGGCACTATTGCACTCGTATATATTTATGTAGAAGCGCATGGGGAAGTGCCTACGCACGGATGGTCGAGGTATGCATGTGGACGGACAGGTCTGGAGGCACGTTATGCTGCCGGCTGTCATTCTGCATAGATATCGAGATGGACGTGTCTGGTGTAGAGTAAGGCGCGGTGCGGCGAACCAGGGAGCTCGTTTCGTACATGGCGTGTCACTCGTTAAGGGCTACCAGTTCGACGATTTCCGACGGTTGGCGATGTAGCTACTGCGTGATTGTAGCCCCAGTAGTGCCCTTGCCGGCGGATGATGTCCCACTGTGGTTGCTGGGTGGAGGGTGGGCACCTCTGGACTTGTACCAGAAATTACGGTCATGCCGTATAGGATAGTAGACACGTCGAGAATCGGTATTATGCTCGTCGGAGATGGCAGTTTCTCCCTCGCGAGCACTGTACATGCCGTTCTGAAAGTGGCAGTCCCATCATCCCATGTGACATCACACCTTATCACTCTCACTAGTCTGCGGAGGTGATCAACTCCTTTGTTGAAGATATAGGTACCTCACACTAAGGGAGCACCGAAAAACGATGGCCAAAAAGGCAAGAAAGGCTATGGCGAGGCTGTGGAGGCTTGTGGGGCAGATGGGTCTCACGTCGGCGAACTGTAGGAAGGTGATGATAGCTTGTGTGCAGGCGGTGGCGTTGTATGGGAGCGAGCTCTGGTGGCAGGGAGAAGGGGAACCAGGGATGGTGGGGGCGGAGGAGGAGCTTCAGAAGATGGTGAGCCAACAAGCTAGGGCGGTTACGGGGTGCTTTAGAACCACCAACTTGGGGGCTCTCATGGCAGAAGCAAGCCTGAGACCGGCAGCAGCCCAACTGGAGAACAGGCAGAGACGATTTGCAACTCGGCTGCTCACCCTGCCGGAAGGAAGTGAGGCGAAGAAAGTGGTAGGAGCGGACTCCTAGCTCGGAGGAAGGCTACGGGGGGCATTGGGATACGCAGGCAGAGTGGAAAAGATCGTAATGCCAGCGAAACCCAGTGGGCTAGGGGCAGAAGTGATTGTGGAAGAGAGACAGGCAGCCAAGAGAGTAGCAGAGCAGGAGAGAGAGGGTCTGACCATCTTTGTGGACGGATCGCGAGGGGGGTCGGAGGCGGTGGAGTATGCAGTTGTTTGGAAAAAGAAAGGGGAAGGGTGGGCGAGCATCAAGGCCCACATGGGTTTCAACCAGGAGGCCTTCGACGCGGAATGCGCAGCACTGGAAAGAGCGCTGGAGGTGGCGGCAAGAAGAAGGCACCCCCCGGAAAGGGTCACCATCTTCTCGGACGCGCAAGCAGCGTTAGCAAGAATTGCATCGGACGAGCCAGGCCCAGGACAACAGTACGCCCTGAAAGCTAGAAAATGGGTGGCGCAGCTCAGAAAGACGAGACCGGGTAGCAGGATCGAACTGCGGTGGTGCCCTGCACATGAAGGCGTGGAAGGAAACGAGAAGGCAGACAAGGAGGCGAAGTTGGCAGCAGAAGAACCAGAAGGGCGGGGAGTCGAGTGGCTAGGCCACACGGACCGCTATGGAAGAAGGGGCATGCCACCCCCAAGGTCCATAGCCAACATCAGACGAGGGGTGGCGGAAAGGAAGTGGGCCGAGGCACGGAGCTGGTCGGAGAAGCGGATAAAGAGGAGGAAGTACAAAATGCCGGAGAAGATGAGGCAGCAGGCAGTGGTGGCGCGAGCCCCCAAAATACTGGCAGAGCGGTTCCATCAGCTCAGGACAAGGCACTGCCGCACAGGGCAATACCTGGAATGGACGAAGAACTCGGATACGGCGGTCTGCGGGTGGTGCCAGTACAAGACACAGACCCGGGAACACCTGCTCAAGCATTGCAAGAAGTGGAAGATGCAGCAGAGGACGCTGTGGGCAGAAGTTTGAAAGGCAATGGGAAGGGGCAAGGACCGCTTCACGGTCCGGGACCTGATGGCAGACGAGCGATGCACCGGAGCAGTCCTAGACTTCCTACGCACCACGAAGGTAGGAAGCAGGGTGGGACGTGCGCAGTACCACCTAAGCCGGGTGAAGATGGAGAAGTAGCGCGGGAAGGAGCAGAGGAAATGGAGGCGGGCGGGCGGGCGTGAACTTTCTCTCCTATGTCCTTTCGATTTTGTCGTCTTTCGCTGTCTTTCCTTCGTCGCAGCGGACGGTGAACAGGATAGGACTGTATATAATATCGTCATGATCCAATAGGGTCGCACACGATTAATGAATCATCATCATCATGAAGATATAGGTAATACATACAAAGGATGCACGTGTAGTGACTCCGGCAAGGCAAACACACCAACGGATGGAAACGCCGCCATAGTCTAGATAGGCTGTATGCGAGTATGATTAAACAAAAAAAAAAAAGTAACATCACACCTTATCACTCCCACAAATCTGCTTAGGTAATTAACTCCTTTGTCGAAGATATAATACATACAAAGGCTGCACGGGTAATGACGCCAGCGAGCAAACGATGCTCGCAAACGTCCGGCACGTTCCTTCCAGCCGCCAAACAATCGATCCTTGTTTGCCACTCAGCGTCGCCACATACCGCCGCTGATCTCTCACTCGCACACCTGTCGCCCAGTCAACTGCGAACCACATCTCTGACGAACCTGGGATCTACACCTCAACACACCTCTCTCCTCCTTCGCCTGATAGCTCTACCGTCTCGCATCCAGAGCAAACCAGTCATCCACCTCCCATCCCACCAGGTGACGACCAAACACCACCACAAAACCGTGTTTGTCGCCGCTCCGCGCTCCGCATCGTGAGTTCCATCGCTCCTCTTTGCAACCCCTACTCCACCATCGCCTCTCGCCGCACTTGCAAGATGGCGAAGAGAAGCACTACCACGATCCAGTGGAAGGGCGCCAAGAACGCTGGTCTCGCGCAGCTTCTGGCAGCGAACTACGCCACGTACCTTTGTCCGCCGCGGGGCAAGTCCAAGATGGCGTACTGTCGGGAGTGGGCCGTGACGCTGGGCCTCGAGGAGCTCGACCCACATGGCCATCGCACCTCCGCCGCCGTGAATGCACTGCTGAAGGCCTTCAACGCCGCGGTCGAGAAGTCGTCCCAAATCGACTTCGGACGCAGAGCCCTCCGCAACGGAAAGGTTTGGACCCAGAAGGAGGAGCTCTTGAGGATCTGCCCCGATTACGATATCCTCTGGCCCGTGTTGGCACGGGGCAAGAACGGGGGCGATCCGCTGTCCCTACCCCCGCGTGGAGAACGCGAGGAAGAGGACGATTCCGACGACAACGCGACGCAGCGCCAGGCCAACGAACCTCCGTCTGCAGCCCTGTCTACGGACACTGCGACACTGCGCGGCCGCCGGACTCGTGGCGGCAAACGGCCTCGAGTCAGCATGGGCACTGAGGCACAGGCCAGCGTCCCGACCGAAAATGAGAGTCGTCCCCCGCAATGGAGTCCGCTTGTGATCCACCTTCAGGGCATTGGATTCCAAACACAGCCCTTCCGCGAGGTAGGTCCCGACGCCTCGCTTGTCACGGACACTAAAACCGCCGCCCCCATCCGTGACCAAGCTATTCCGCTGCTCCCAAGACAAGGTCGAGCCAAGAGTGTCAAGAGACGCCGGCGCTTGGGCAAGGAAGTTCAGTGCTCCGAGAGCGACAGCTCGTCCGACGAACATGCAGGTCGTGCCGCGCCACACCGGAGCCCGTCCGTGGTCCACATCCGAACTCAGCCCGTTGCGAAGTTGGAGGGCGCCAATGAAGTTAGTGGGATCGCTGGTGGCAGTGGAGACGGAGGTGCGGTGCTCAGCGCATCTACGCCACCATCGCTTCACGGACGCGGCCGGCGAGCGAGGGGAGCTCCGGCGTCTCTGACCGCCGCGGGAACCGACGGTCCCAAAGGTCACATCGAGCCCAAGGCAGAGAAATACCCCGCACCGCCTCCGCCTGCGTCTGCGCCCGCGCCTCCGCCTGTGTCTGTGCCCACGTCTCTGCCTGTGTCTGCACCCGCGCCTCTGCCTGAGTCTGAGTTTGGGCCCGTGTCCCCCTCTGAGTCTGAGCCCGTGTCCCCGCCTGAGTCTGAGACCGAGTCTCCATCCACACCATCAAGAAGGAAATGGTCTTCGTCGTCGTCGAGAATCGTTTGGGAACGACTGGCGATTAAGAAGCTACGCGCCGAGACGGAGCTGATCCGTGCCGGCGGTATGAGCAGCAGTCACCGCGCCTGGCAGGAGACTGAAAACGAAAAGGGCAGGGCTCTCGAAAGGGAGAAACTACAGTTGGAGCGGGAGAAGCTGGACGTCAGAAGGTTCGAGGTCCAGGCGGCGTTCTCCAAGAGCATGCCGTAGAGGCTTTTTGTCCAACCAACAACCATATGCGACCTAAATAGATGGCGGTGTACACACATCATCCCGAAAGGCACAGTCTGGGAAACGATGGATCGGTGTTTTGCTCTTGGCTGTTTAAGGGCGTGTGTTTTGCGTGGAATTCGACTGTATGAGCAACGTGTGTTCGAGGGCGTGTGTTTTTGCGTGGATTTCGATCGTAGGAGCAACGTGCGTTTGAGGGCGTGTGTTTTTGCGTGGATTTCGATCGTAGGAGCAACGTGTGTTCGAGGGCGTGTGTTTTTGCGTGGATTTCGATCGTAGGAGCAACGTGTGTTTGAGGGCGTGTGTTTTTGCGTGGATTTCGATCGTAGGAGCAACGTGTGTTTGAGGGCGTGTGTTTTTGCGTGGATTTCGATCGTATGAGCAACGCATGTACCAAGTATCTGTTTTCTTCATAGTATGCTTTGTATATCGACTCGGTAGTACTTGCGAACTGCCTGCGTGATTGATTACTAGTGACGACGAACTAGCTCGAGAGTCGACCGACCGTAGAAACCCGCTCGGTGTGCTCCAAGGTCGAACGAAGCCACGGACCACAGCGCGCTGCGGGATCCAAGACAGACCGCGCACAGAGCACAAGTGAGCGCCGAACACCTGAGCAACATTGTGGGCCCGGTCTCGACTCTCAAGCATTCGGCTTGGTCTAGCGAGCTCAGTGCCGCCTCCCGCCCATCGGGACCCACCATCGTGGCATCGCCGCCATCCACCATCATCGTGTGAGGGGATTTCTATCGTTATGAAGCCTAGTGTCCAAACACTCGGTCGTTGTACGAAGTCCGTCATGAGAGACGACTCTCGCGATGAGTGAGTGCAGAATTATCAGACCCCCAATCTTCAAAGCCGTAGAGAAAGCCCACCCCGAAACCTTTGTTACCCGCGATGCCCGTGCCCGACGCCTCAGCTGGGAAGCAATCTGTAATATGTATTGCACAATCTCCAGATCTGAACCTGATGGGGTCATGCTTGGGGATTTGGAGACGGAACTGGGGCAGATTTGGGGACCTCTGCTGTTTCTGTCTCGTCGCCCCGCTTCGACCGGCCCGCCGCCCCAGCCTCAAATGTTGAGACGTTGAAATCAATGTTGTCTAACTATTACTTGGAATAGTATTACAGAGGAGCTGTTAGATTGACTGGTGGACTCCATGCCTGCTAAGTTGCAAGCGGCGATCGATGTTGAAGGGGCGCTGATACCATTTGTATAATGGGAGGGAGGGAAGGGCACGTGGCGCACGACTTTATGCGTCCATACAAAATGTTCACTAATGATCACTCACTTTTCTGTATTTAGTCTAGCGCCAAAAATTTGCTAGAGTGTCGGACTTTCGAGGGGATATATAGAGGAGCACGTTTCTCCGATCTTGATTTGGAGTGGTGGTGGTGGCGCTATTAGACTTTGAAGGGGGTCAACTTTTGTTGGGCGGTGCGGAAATTGGACAGTGCAGTACTGGTCTTGGCACGCAGCTCTTGTAGTTATGTAACTATTAGAAATCCGAGTGATATCTAGCGATGATCCAATTTATTTACACCAAAAATCTGACGGCATTCCCGTCTATGCGACTTGAACTGCTTTTCCGCAAACTCCTGGGGGGCCAGTGAGCGCTTTGTCGGTTGCGGTATGGATTGAAGCTCTACAGAATCACCGGCTTTTGTGAATAACTAGCTCAACCACACAATGGATCGAGCTGAAATCGCGCTAGCCGGCTATTAGCTACGCGTATTCCAGAGCGACGCAGTAGCCACACCAATGATAAAAAATATTTAGAGAAGGCGGCTCGCTCGAGGAGAAGGACTGGACAGTATCAACCGCCACAGTACCGGACCCGGATATCGGGCGAACCCCCTTACGATTATTCTGCTGTGAATCAATTGATAAGATCAAGACACTATTCTTCTCCGTCTTTGTTTTGTTTTGTTCTCTTCTCTTTTCGTTAACCAGACATCGGCGTGGATTGCTCGCTGCAGACATACGCCGAGACCGCCCCGTGCCTAGGTGGATTTGTGACTTATCGCTATCATCCGACTCAGGAATTGACCGAACGCCCTAGTCCCACACTATGTGTATGCTCTTGCCGTGAGCCGGATACATACGCTGGAACGAAACAAAAAGCCTTGGCCCCATGACACCCACTCTCCGTGGCTTGCTTCAGCATTCCGATATCTACAGACAGGCGCGTTACCTAAGCTCTGTGCTATCCACGTTTCACTACCTGTTCGGCAGCCATCAACAGCAGTCTTCTCCGAGATCGTGTTTACGAGCGGAAACGGCTAAGAAGGAGTGTTTCTTCTTCGCCGCGATTCACCACAGCCAGGACCGAAGCAGGGGTGATCACGGTAGATCTTTCACCGCCGAACCGGAGCATTCGTGGATGCATCACCCTCGCTTGCTGCTCAGCCTACGGATTCGGTAAGTGGAGGTGTTTCCTACGCCGTTTCATAAGGAAGTGCACGGAAACAGATGGTATCTTCTAGTCTGGATACATAAAGTATGCGGAAGATGGTCCCCCACTGTCGTATAAAGTTCGCCCCAGAACGCCTCGAACGCCGGCAAACAGGTGTCCCGCCGTCAACATCATGAGCACGACCACTGAAAGAGAGAAAGAGAGAAAAAGATGTGAAAAAAAAAACAAAGCCGACATTTCACTCTCGCACCCGTCGCCAAAAGAGGGTCAAAAGAGTACTGGCAGAAGAAAAAAAAAATCCAACTAGGGGAAAGAAAGAAAAAGAAAATCTGTCGCGATCACGACTGCCGCCAAAATTCTGCGAACGGTGAAGGAAGCCCCACCAGATCAAAGCAAGGAGGAATCGCAAAAAGAAGTCTCCGTTGAATCAGTACACAGCGAGCTCCTGGCGACCGTTCTTCTCGACGACGCGGCCGAAGAGGCCCAGCAGCTCCTCCCTCGTCAGTCTGCCGAGCGCCAGGCGGCCCTCGCCGAGAGCCGTCTTCGCGAGGTGCAGCTTCTGTTGCTGGAGCTCGAGCATGCGCTCCTCGACGGTGCCCTTGATCATGCAGCGGGTGACAAAGACCTCCTTCTTCTGTCCGAGGCGGTGGACGCGGTCGAAGGCCTGCAGCTCGACGGCGGCGTTCCACCAGAGGTCGACGCAGACGACGAGGTTCGCGTGCGTGAGGTTGAGGCCGACGCCGCCCGCCTTGATCGAGATCAAGATCAGCGAGCACTCGGGCTCGTAGCGGAATAGATTCAGTGCGTCCTGGCGCTCGTCGAAGCTCATGGACCCGTCGTAGCGCACGAACACGGTGTCGGGCTCCTCGCGCTCGAGCACGCGCTCGATGATATCGAGCATCGTTGTGAACTGCGAGAACAGCACGATCTTGTCGCCCGCGTGGTTTGCCCGCCACTCCGCCAGCTGCGCGCGCAGCAGCGTCGTCTTCGTGCTCGGCATCAGCGAGACGTCGTCGTACCCCCCCAGCCCGTCGAGTTCGTCCCTGCCGGGTCCGCCTTCTCCTCCTGCCCCTGCTTCGGCAGAGACCACGTCGTCCTCCGTCAGCACCTTTCCACACCGACCGTCGTCAAATGGACACCGTGAGCTGCTGATGAGTGAGTCCGTGAGACACTCGCGGCAGAACTCGTGGTGGCACCGACGCGTGCGCACACGGTCTTCGATCGGGCTCGAACAGATCGGGCTAGTGCGGGCAGAACTATCGTTTAGCACGTTGGTGGTCGACACCCGGAGCGGAAACATACCAGAGCTCGTTCCCTTGTGCTTCCTCGTCCGCCTTGACGTTTGCGAGAGCCTGTTGCAGCAGCGACGACGTCGACTTGACCGGCCTGGCACCACTGTCGTTGGCGGAGACCTTGCGCTCGCCCTGATGCACTGGCTCGGACTTGACGTCGGCGCCATCCTCATGTTTGACGTCGGCGCCATCCTCGTGTTTGACTCCATGCAGGCTCAGATGCTCCAGCTTTGGGTTCTCCACCTCCTCGTCGCCACTGTCTTCGCTCTTCAGCATCCAGCCGTTCACATTGGCCTTCTCGTCGTCGCCGTCGCTGTCTGGGTCCAGCGGCCTGCCTCTAGCAAAGCCCGCGCCGAGCTTGCCCATGTGGCTGGTTTGTCCGGTTTTCACTGCACGCGTCAATCACTGTCCAACGGCATCACGGGGAGAGAGCTTACAGATCAGATAGGGGTGGTCGCAGGCCTGTCTCAGTCGGAGGAGCATGGTGAGGATGAGATTGAAGTTCTTCATCTCGGTGCCCTTGCGCATGTAGCGGTTGATCAGCGTGATGGAGTGCAGCTCGACGGCTTTGTACAGCGCCTTCTCTTCGGGCGAGAACTCGAGCTCGACCATGCGGATGCGCTTGCGGGGCAGCGAGATGAGCGGCAGTCCCATGAGGAAGTCCATCTTTGTGCGTCGCATCATGTGTCCGCGGAGTGCGACCTGGACCCTCTGGGCGGCGTCGGGGCTGTTGGGGCGGGGGCCGATGAGCGTGCGGAAGCCCTCCTTTGTGCCTGCGGTCGGGTGCCTGATGAAGCTGAGGATGGGGAAGACGTCGAAGAGCGAGTTCTGGATCGGCGTGCCCGAGAGCGCCCAACGGTTGACGGCGGAGAGCTGCTGGCAGGCTTCGGACGTCGCCCCGACACTGTTCTTGATGAGGTGGCACTCGTCGAGGATGACGCGCCAGAACCGGACGCGATGAAAGACGCCCTTGGTGTGCTGGGCGGTCTCCCACCACGCGTCGGTCATGGCCTTCGTCCAGCGCTTCCCCTTGCCGGGCTTGGGTCGTCGCGGCCAGCTGAGCATGATGGCGTGGTACGTGCACAGCACGACGTCGAAGCCGCGGAAGTCGCGTGTGTTCCGGATCCGCGTGTCGCCGTGGTGGATGAACACCTTGAGCGCGCGCTTTTTGCAGTGCTGCAGGATCTCCTCCTTCCACTGGTGCAGCAGCGAGAGTGGCGCCACGATCAGCGTCACGGGGTTGTAGTCGACGCCGTGGAGCTCGGGCGGGTTTAGCATCATGACCGCGATCGACTGGATCGTCTTCCCCAGTCCCATCTCGTCAGCGACCAAGCCACCGATCGGCAGAGTCGCAGAGAGCTCGCGCAACGCCATCCAGTCGACGCCAAGGACCTGGTGGTTCATGAGCGTCGTGGTCATGCCCGCAACGCGCCACATGGAGTTGTTTTCGGAGATCTCGCGGAACCGCCTCGCGTTGGTATCGACGTTTCCAACCTGGTCGCCCTGGATGAATTCCATGTCGTCCTCCGCAGCGACGAGGGCGGGCACGTTTCCGCCCGCCGCCGCCGACGCCCACTCGCCGTCTTCGCCGATCTCCTCTTTCCGCGTCACCACGACAATCTCCTCCCTCAGATTAAGCCTACTGGCGGCCGCCTTGATCATGGCTATGTCGTGCGCGACCTCGTCCTCCTCGACCGGTGCGTCGTCGTCGACAGGCACGTAGTCGAGATTCATGTCGTCTTCGTCGTCGTCGTCGCCTTCGACTTTCCCTTTGGCGGCCACCGCCGTATCCACCGTTTGCTGGTCCAGGTCTGCCTTCTTGACCAAACGGGTTCGCCGGCGACGACGACATCCGACTGGCGCATCGTCGTCGAGCGGGACGTTGTCGATCAGTGACGTTATGATGTCGTTCTGCGCCTGTGCGAGACTGGCCCTCTCGGCCGCGGCAGCCGTTGAAGACCGCTTATGTCGCAGTCGTATCTCACCGTCGCTATCGTCGCTATCCAGAATCGGCAATAAATCGACCGATGAGAATGACGTCGGTCCGAACGCTGAAGGCGGGGACGCTGACACCGCGCGCGACTTCTTTGCCGGCGGAAGCGACGACGATGCGCCGGGCCGAGGGGCCATTCTTCTGCCGTACCGTTCGTATTGGGGATGGTGGTGGGGACTGGGGGAGTAGATAGATATGTAATGGGCACTGCGTATGTACGGGGAGCCAAATTAAAGTCGCATGGACTTGTCTAAAGAGTAGGGAAGCAAACGCGCAAGGTTTGTTCAACATGTCATATGAAGCTAGCGTTTTCTCAGCTGTCAGCTAGAATGAACTTGGAAGTCACGTGATTGGGGGCCTGGGGACACTTTCCCAGAAGACCCCGAGGCTCCAGTGAGTAGATGATGATTTCTCTCAGTCTGCGAGTGTCTATTCATCAGGAGTAAGAACCACGCCATTCATGGTAGGACATTGAGAGAAATTTAGACTTCGCAAGATATCTATCGCAGGATGTCCGTTCTTTTTTTTTGTTTATTCATTACTCGCGAGCGTCCGTTTCCTGTCCGCTGTCCGCGCAGTGGCGGCTCGTTGCAAGCACCCCTTTTGCCCTCCGCCCAGGCCTATCCCGAGAGTATGTGGTGCGCACCAAGGAAATTACAAAGGAAAAAGCGAAGGAAACCTAAGCCGTTCCTGCGGTCGCCATGAAGCCCGGTGTGGGTAGGAACAGTGGAGTTCCCCCAGCGCCTGCCTCCCCCGCTCCCGCTCCCTGCTCCTCCATCCACTCCCGCACCTCCAGCTCAGACACCGCGCTCACGGCGTCATCCTCCTCCACCCCCGGCACCCGCCTGCCCACATCCGTGGTCGAGAAGAAGTCCAGCACCGCCCGGCTGCACCTCCCGTCGGCCAGTAGGTCCCGCGCCTTCCACCGGTCCTTCCACCTCCCGGTCTCCTTCTTCACCTCCGCCCACAGGATCTTCTGCTGCGGCTTCCATTCGGACACTCCTTGAAGAGGTGGTCCCGGGTCTGCGTTCGGTACCGGCACCACCAGCATTGCGGGGTGGGGCGGCTCTTTGTCCAGTTGAGATACTGCCTGGTCAGGCAGTGCCCCGTCTTGAGCTGGTAGAACCGCGAGGCGAGCCTCTTGGTGTTCCCAGCTACCGTGCCATCGGGCCGCTGGCTCTCAGGCAACCGGTACTTCTTCTTGGAGGTTCGGCCCCCCGCCAATTAGCGTGCCTCCACCCACTTCTTCTCCGAGATTTCCCGCTTGAGGTTGGCGAGAGATCGCGGAATGGGCCTGTGGTTGCCTGACTGCTCCGCTGCCGCCTTGGCCCACTCGTCCGCTTTTTCGTTGCCGGCGACACCCTTGTGCGCTGGGCACCACCGGATTTCAATGACGATACCCGGCCTGGCCCTGCGCAGCGTGGCGATGTGCTTCCGCGCCTGGAGGGCGTACTGCTGGCCAGGGCCAGGTTCGTCCGATGCCATCCGTCTGATGGCCGCTTGCGCGTCTGTGAAGATTGTGACCCGTTTCGGAGCAGGATGTCCGTTCATGGCACCGCTCGTCTTTCTCCTTATCTCTCGATGTTGTTGCTGCTCCTTGATACGTAATGTACACCAAGATGGCGCACATCAAGGCGCAATAATTGGGACCATCGGGTTCGTGAGCGGCGAGGTAGCTATGAGGTATGTATGTAGCGCGTGTAAAGTGGCGGTGCAGTGGCGGTGGAGGCGTCATCGGAAGTTGGAGGCTGAGAGAGATTGATAAAGAGAGATATGATCAGATAGACAGTCACTGGCAGACTTGGCGGCACATTAGATAGATACATACATCCTAGCTGAGCGTCGAACATGACGGCACCTGAAACCAGCGACTTGCAGGTTGTAATCATTTTTCACTTTGGGAGACGTGGGAGGCTACAGATTCTGTATCTAGGGCACATCAGTTACCCCCAGCTAACACAACGCCGCACGATGCCGCTTCAGATGGTACGCTGTGTGCGGAGCGCGAGAAGGGCCTCCGTGTCGGCGGGACTCTGCCCGATCCATACCGAAACCCAAGAGGCGGAGGATCTGGCCGCGCCCGTCACCCGACGGCCGGGAAACGGTCGGACAGTGATCAACCAACGTGGGGCCGAGGCGCCGACACTTGGGAGTTGCGGTCCGCGGCGGAAGACTCCGAGCACCGCGATTTCATTACCCGCCGTAGTAGCGAAGCCGGAGTTACATACAAGCTATGACGGAAAGCAGCGACAAGAACGAACAGCCAGCGGCAGAAGCATCGGAAAGGAAAGAAGAACAGAACGACAGAAAGCAGCTTCCCCATCCCCAAGCACACACCCATTAACGCCCCCCCCCCTTCCTCGTTCGTCGCACTTACAGCAGCGCCAGGGCCAGCGCTGCGACCGCAGCGGCGAACAAGTTTCCGCCCGCGAGCATGGGCGCGGCCGCGCCGGTGTACGTCGGCAGCTCCGGGACGACGGACGAGGCGCTCTCCGTCGGCGGCGGCGCGGGACAATACGCGCCGGAGCACTCGGGCGTGGGCTCGGGACAGTAGGCGTCGCCGTCGCAGTGCACGGGATACGTCTGCTGGGGTGCGTGACAATGGGCGCCGTGGCAGTGCTCGGTGGTGGCGGTGGCGGTGGCGGTGGGTGCGGGCTCGGGACAGTAGCCGTAGGCGTCCTCGCAGTGGTCCGGCGCCGTCGGCGCCGCGCTGGGGCAGTGGGGCCCGTCGCAGGTGGCGTGTGTGTGGGCGGGGCCGCAGTCGCCGCCCTCGCAGACGTGAGTGGGCTCGGGCTCGTCGCCGGTCGGGTACGGGTGCGGGACCGGGACCGCGGTAACGGGCACCGTCAGCGTCACCGTCGTCACCTCGTAGCCGCAGTGCGCGCACAGCGTCACGGTCGTGGTGAAGCCCGGCGGCGGGTGGTCTGTCTCGGTCGACGGCGGCGGACAGCCGTACGGCCCGCAGTGCTCGGTCCACGAGTACGTGCTCTCGCACAGGCCGTAGTCACAGATGGCCGGGAATTGCGTCGTGTAGCACGACTGCGACGGCGGCGGCGGCGCCGTTGGCGCTGGCGCGTAGCTGGTCGTGTTGCCGGGGTAGTGGTAGTGTCCGCGCGGCTGGTAGCGCAGCGCGGCGCCCAACGGCGCCAGCAGCGCGAAGAGGAGGGGGGACAGCAGCGAGAGCATTGCGGAGGAAGAGCGAGCGTTGCGAACGGCAAGCGGTGGGAAGGGAAAGGAGCGACTGGAGCTGAGGGAACGGCGGGAGCTGCAGCGGAGGAATCGGCTGGACGGAGGGCGGAGGACGGGGGGGATTTATGGAGGTGCCATGTGTCACTCGAGCGGACTACGCAGTGAGACACGATAGCCGTGGACGCAACGCTTTCTTCGGGACGTGTCTCGCGGCGATGTAACGGCTGGCCGCGAATGAGGCCGTCTCGATGCAGCTGCGGTCGCTGCGGCCACCCGGCGCGAGAAGCTTCCAGCTCAGGACGAGGAGCCGACTCCTTCCGACCACTGCCTGCGTCTACGGAGATGGCGGCCGGAACGCGACATGGCCCAGCGCGCAGCCGTCCACCCCAGGCATTCCTCGCGCTCGCACTCGTACGCCAGTGCCTCCCTACACTCGCCTCGTCGGGAATGATGTCGACGTCCGGGGTGACGGGACCAGCGGCGGCCAAGTGAGACGTGTATCGACGAGAGAGCCTCCTGCTTGGGGTATCTGCGGGCCTGGTTCCTCGTCGTGGGTGGACGCATGCAGCCACGGCTCTCGCGGAAATGTGCGATAGGGCAAGGACAGGCCCCTTGAGTACCCCTCGGCGAGGGAAAATGCGTGATACCTCTGAGCCGAACCCCGTTTCCGGGATTTAGTGGTGGAACCTAAACATATCCCCTGGAGAAGTGCTCTCCCGACGATAGAGCGTCGTTGGATTTCAAGTGACCCCGGATGTCAGATGAAAACTCACCTGTGTCCTGGAAAGACACGCAAAGCCCATCTGGAGAGGCTCTTTTTTTTTGAGGGATGATGCCTCGGCGTACGGATCCGGGGGGGGGGCGAAATTAAACCAAGCTGAGGGAATGGTGTCTGCTCTGAGTTTCAGACCTTGGGAGCCAGAGAAAGTGGCCCCCGATGAAGCGAGTTTGAGGACGTCCCGGTCCGGGCGAAGGTGGTTTCTTCGTTCGCTGACTCCTCCTGCTTGGGCAGGCTCACCACAATCGAAATTGGTCGCATGCGAGTAATGAAGAAGCCAGAAAGAAAGCACGTACAGGGCCCGCACCGACACGTGGGAGTGCTCATTTCGAGCCGTCTGCGCACGCCCGCCTTGTGAGCGTCGAGTGCAAACTCAAAGACCGCAAGCAGCCCCTCTCCCCGAGCTGAAATATCTCGCCCCCTCCGCGGGTTACTACCGGAGGACTCCTTGCGTTTTCGCGGAACCTGCGTGCAACAATGGCAGGAATCAGGCCATTCGGCGACCACGGCCGGGTGGCGTGCGCAAGACGGATGGGCGGACGGACAGCCCTACGGAGCACCGAACCACAGACCACCAGCGCGGCCGGACCGTCAGCGCTCCGAGCCGCGTGGTGTTCGCATCGGCGAGAGCGTGCGGTCCGCCGAAGACGCCGCGGCGGCACACAGCCGCAACCGCCAGTCTCGCAGATGTGGGTACTCACCCGCGGGCATGCGCAGCTTTGCTCTCGGTGGGCGGCTCCCGCGCGCGCACGCCACGCACGAGAAACGGCGGTGCAGCTCGGCCTCGGCACTCTGCGGCTCGGCTGTCGATGCAGGTACCCGCCCAACCGGCCCTCTTGCTCATCTCCGAGACGCGAGGACCCGCGCGGCGCCGGGATATGTGTGCGAGCGTGGGGCCCCTGCTCGCGGCGTGGGAAGCGACAGGAGGCCGGACCTTAATCTCAGCCCCAAGCGGGACGCCGGGTGTCGAGACGGCGGTGCGGCGAGAAGGGAGGCCGAGTGGGTAGTTCGAGTGCAGTGACGGCCTGCTTACATTCCCTTGGATCGCGCAGAGAACTTGGCATATTTCCTCTCGTTTGGCACATTGCCGTCGAGCAACTGCTTCCGTTCAATCGCGCTCTGTGCCGTCTCTTTCACAAATCGGTTGATGTCATCGACATTGTCATCAGGTTCCAACTCAATCTTGGGAAACATCTCGAGTTGCAATCGATGTCCATCCAAGTAGTCGCGAAAAATCTTGACCGGAGTCTTTGATCTTTCCACAACGTGCCTGAGCGCCTCCAGTAATTCCAACCGCAATTTTGGGATCGACTTCGTCTGGGGCGTCAATGCAAATCGTCGTCTGAGGATATACAGCGATGAGCCGAACAAGGAGATCCCGGCATTCTTTAAAGGTCAACCGCGAAGAGAGTTGCTCCTTGTTCTCCCGGTCCTTGTAAACATCGAGGACCAGTGCAAGGAGCTTGTCTTCGGATGGGGTCTGCGCAAGCTGCTGAATAAGCGTGCGCAGAATGCTCTCGGGATCTCGGCGACTCTCCTCGGCTCGATTGCAGTAGAAGTACGCCAAGTTGGATTCAGCTGTTGGATTGCAAAGGAACCAGTCAATGACCAGTGATGCAATGTACGTCTTGCCGGCTCCAGCTGGACGGACGACTGATCAGACGAGCGTTCCTTCCGGTCGAGGATTGCGGAGACTTACGGATTCCCCGTAACAGCAACAGCATCGAGTCGGTTGATTCTCTCCAGTTGCGGTACTTCTCCTTTTCCAAGATCCACCTCTCCTGTGCCTGCTAGACGGTCATCGCTGATGCGCTTGTGGTGGTTTGTGTACGGGACCGTGGATATCCACTCCAGGATCTCGGTTCTCTCTATCTACAGTGTCAGTCAGGGTCGGAAAATATTGGGAGGTTAAGCATGGTTCCGATGAAGAGGTGTCGCTTTTACTCTTGGGTCTACCGCCGAAGTCTCGTTAGCCAACCACAAGAACCTGTCAATCGCTCTTCGCCGGATTTCAGGCCAGAGACGAAGTTGATCGCATCATGAAACACCTCCTCGAAACTCGGCATGTGTGGAATCCTGGTAGTTCCGATGATTCTCTGTGCCCTCGCTAGTGTATTGGACTGCTGGACTTGTTGGGCTGATCGTTGCGTGTTTTTCTTGTCTACGCTTTGGTTGGGACTTGCCGCTGTGCTGATGTGGAGGACATAGATCACTATGTAGGCAAATATATCAGATCAGCAAACCCGTCGACGTGCGCTATGAATGAGCAGGGTTATTTATTGGTTGGTAGAGCCCAAGCAGTGTGTACAGCAATCCTGCAGCTGTGGCTGTGGGCGCATCCCGCCAATAGAATACATGGGAGCCGCACAATTCCACGGGGCTCTGGGTTCCGTTTCGCTCGCTCTGGGTCCTGGCCTCGGGCTGGGCTGGTCCGCGGGGGGCAGTCCACGCTGTCGTAGTCCACAGCCCGCGGGCCAATGGGCTTTTTTTTTTGTTTCATTACTCGCATCTTGAGTCCTGTTCAAGCCTCGAGCACTGAGGCGTAGGATTGGGAAGAGAAACGGATTTACTCTCTCCGAAGGGCCCGAGAAGCCATAAAACTCGGCGGTGAATGAAAGAAGCTAGGCACCGAGGCTCTAACTTGAGACAGACGAGCAAGATCTATGTTTCAAGGGTCCCAACACGTTGATAACAGATGACCCAAAACTCTCCCGAGCCCTTTTTTGTGTCCTGCCTTGGCCAGAGCAGGTGGAGGTTGTTGAGGAAAAATTTAAAGTCCTAGATATTTTATAGTTAGACTATGTCAGAGGAAGTTCCTATCCATTCCCAGGGAAATGATGAGTTTAAAGACATCCCAGGTCTAAGGGGTTTAGAGGCAGATCCCCACACCTGAGTGCTAAGACCTCACTAGTCCGGATGTATTCCCCTCCAGAGTGAGGAGAATAGTTTCTCTCACCTCCAGCAAGCATAGGCAAGTAATAACTAGAAAGGTGGGTAATCACAGTTGGCAAGACTGTCTTTGCCACTTCCTAGACCAGCTTTCCCACATTGCAACTCCGGGCACAAGAGGCCACAAAGCCCTCCCCTTGGTGCGCCCGCATGCAGAGCGAGTTTTATGGCTTCTCGGACCCCAGAGCCGGACTTGAGAGCTGGGCGAGCGAGTGAGAGCACATGATCCGTTTCCGTCCGTTGGGTTTGCGGGGAGCAATCGGCCACCATCACAACAAGAGACAGAAGGCAATCGTACACATACAGGAGATCACTGGGGAGAGGAGCGAGATCACCTAAAAATTCTGTTGATCGGAGAAGAGATGGATCATGGTGGAGCTGTGAGCGAAACCATATGAGCTTTTTTTTGTTTCGTGTGTGGTTTTCTGGGTTTTGGGTAAGCGCGATCGGGTGGCGCATAGGCACCATAGCTGGTATCGCTGTCAGGCATCATGGGTACGTGGTTGACTGCTCGTTGTGGGGGGGCTGGCACGATAGTTGGGTTGCTGTGCGGGCGGCTGGACTGGGTCAACGCAGCCTAGTTTGCCTCCGTCCCCGGCATACTAACTGCCTATGATGTCCCCCCCCCCCCCCCCCCCCCCCTAAAACACCAAATTTACGCAATCATCGCCACTCCTTCTCCCCCCTCACCCAGGGCTGTCAATCGTCCGTCCAGCCCGTCTTGGCGGTCGCCTGGGACGGGATTGTGTTAGTCGGGCCGAGGGAAACGAGGACTACAGACTACAGGCTTCCCGGCTGGCAAGATGAGGACGGATACCCTACAGCGCCCGGAATGGAGTCATGGACCTCGACCGAGTGGCTAAGCGGCTGAGTGGCTGTGAGGCTGCGAGACGGTGAGAGCGGCGCAGTGACCGTGGTGAAAACAGTTACCGGTGAGCTGGGGATGGCTGATTGAGTGCCATTGAGGCTGGGTGGCACCTGTTGGGGGAGAGGTTCTTCCGGACGAACTTCCATCGAGTCTAGGACTTCGGGGTCAGACAGGAGGACTAGGTCGGTTGCTTGTCTATCAGCCGTCTAGAGAGGAATGAATGTTGATCGGCAGGATTGAGTGACGCTAGGTTGGATAGATACTCATACCCGGTCTGTGTAGATGCTGTGTGGAAAGAGAGGGCCTGTTCGTCATCTGAAATTGACTTATATGTAGTGGTCGCTCGACGAAAGTGGATAAAGTAGATGTGATCTAATGGATAAGACCGGCGACGGACGGGTGCAGGACAGAGCGCAGTGAGGTTCGGTCGCGGTCAACGGTCGCGAGGTTGGTAAAAGGTAGCGGCGGGAAGGCTAAACAAATTGTGGGGTACAACCGCCACTAGCCGGGGTGAGCCATATATAAAAGAATCCTTCGCAAGAACGGAACCTACGAACTAACGAGGGGAACACACTGTGAGAACGCCCAAAACCCCGAATACTTCCATTCCGATTACCTCTTGCCTGACACCCCTCCGGCTTTCCTTTATTCCTCTCTGCATTCCCAGCTCCAACTCATGTCCGCCGTGACAACTTAGACTAGATAGCGCAGCACGCTGGTGTCGTCAGGTACCTATAGGGACCTGTAGGGTATCTGGGCTTTTCACTCTCCGGAGTGGACGGATTAGTCTTATGAAAACCCCGCCCGGGACGGGGCTGGACTGCAAGCCCCTGTTAGACTGGCGTTCGGACGGGCGATTGACAGCGATGCCCTCACCACCCATTTGTGATCCTTCACTTCCTCCCCCTGGGCCGTGTTTCTCCTCCCACTTTGGCGCCCTTCGTCCAACATCTGTATCGTCCAGGAGTCGTAGAACAGCCTCTGTGCATTGTTTGTTCGCAAACAATTGCGCAGCTGAATCTCCATCTCGCCAATGTTTACTTACCTTCTTGACACCCAACCAGAGTGTCTACTGTGCTTCCCTCCACACAGCCCACTGCTTGGATAGATGTTCGCGGGGCATAGTAGTCCGTTGTCGTCCACAGTGCCAGCAGCCGTTCGTTTTCCACGAACCTGTCCAGTGCGTGGCTTGTTTTTAGCTGGCTGCGAAGGGCTAAACCAGGTATCATCGCCGAGGTCAGGTGGTGCAGTGCTGGTGGTTCCGGTGCCAGACGCAGACGCGGGAGGATCTCCTCAAGGTGTGCCCTGGGTGGAGGGACCAGCAGAAGGTCTTATGGGCGGAAGTGCTGAAGGAGACCGGGAGGCGGAAGAGCTGGTGGAAGATCCGGTGGAAGATCCAGGATCTCCTTGCCAATGGGAGGCGTAGTCAGGCGATGCCGGGCTTCCTCTCTATCATACGACAGATGTGGGAAGGCTAGTGCCGGCAGAGGATGGCGCGGGGAGCGAGGTGTCAGAATGGGAGCTCCGGGAGCGCCGGCAGCGGGAAGTGGAGCGCAGGGTGGAGGCCGAGGAGCTGTGTGCCGAGGGCGAGGAACAACCGCTGTTTCTCCTCACGCCGTCGTCCATGGCAGCGGTGGAAGGGAACTGGGGGGTGGATCTCGATTTCTTTCGTTCTTTCTTTCGTCCTTTCTTTGGTGCGTTTCATATCTTCTCGGGACAGGCCTGGGCGGAGGGCAAAGGGGGAGCTTGCAAGGTGCCGCCATCGCGCGGACAGCAGACGGGGAAACCTGGATAAAAAGTGTGCCGCCATAGTCTTCCGAACCGGCCGGAGCCGTTTCTCTCCGCTCCGAGGGGTATGCAAGCCGTCGGCCTGTGCACATTGCGCGGTGGACGTGAGTGATGCGCAGTGACGCCCATTCCGTGCTCGCTCTGGGACGAGCGAGTCGTAGGATCTGCATCCCCAGCCCCGTCCACGGGCACACGCTGCCGGCGGTGCAGACATGGGCCGGGGCCAATGCCGACTCATCCGGCAGGCCCCCAACTGGCCCGCGCAATGCGCGCTCGCTACGATGCAGACGGCACGACGGCACGATACAGTGGGCTGACGGGGGGGCAAACAAGCATTCGCGTCCCGCATATGTATGTAGCAACTATATGTAGACTAGCCGCGTATGCATGCTATGTATAGATGTGATGGAGTTGGCGGCGGCTTACTAAGCTGCCAGGATGGCAGGCCTCCTCCGTGGCGCGATCGTGGATGGATGGAGAGACACGCCCCTCCTTGGCAAAGCTTGATTTCTCGAGAGACAGAGCCAAGCACATGCGCGCGGGCGGGTCCTGCAGCACGGATGGGTGCGAGCGGAGGGCGAGAAGTGGGGGGCGTGGAGGGCATCACGCGCGCTCCGATCGATGTTGTGTGTCCTGCGGAGCGGAGAGTGTTGTCCGTTCGACTTCGTGCCTTTTCTCCCGCTCCTCTTTCCTTTCGTCCGGCTGGGGATAGTTGACGCCGGAGACGACGACGAGACGACGACGGAGACGACAGCGACGCCGAGGAAGAAGCCGCGAAGAATCTCGGACCTGCACGGTCCGCCGCAACGGGCGTAGCGCCGCTCTCGTCGCCAATGCGCGCGGAGCCGTGCGACGCGGCCGATGCCACACCGGGACTAGCGGCGTCGCGGCGTGCTGACGGCTGCCGTGCGGCGGCGAAGACGTGCTCCCAGCCCGCAAAAGGAAGGACCGACGCCCGCCAATGTCTTGGACGCTGGACAAGCTTTTCCCCACGCGCATGATGAGGGGGCAGAAGGCTGGGAATGCGGCTGTCTGAGTGGAGGGTTCGTTCGCCGGTGCTATTCTCGTCGGCGTCGGCGTCGTCGTCGTCGTCGTCGTCGTCTCTCTGCGTTGCGGGGGCCGGCGGACTGTGCTCTTGCTCCGCCTTCAGCGACGGGCGGCTCCTCGGGTGCCTTCGGCATCTTGCGGTCCCGACTTCGCCCGTTCTCGCTGCGCGCTGATTGGCGCACTGGCGGGCGTCGATCGGAGACCGCGGGAGCGCAGCGTGCGTGCAAGGCAGCACCGACGACGGCGGGCGGCGCTGTCTCCGTCGAGACTGGCCGTCTCGTCCTCCCCTTGTCGTCCTCCTCGAGACGCCGCTCCCGCTCCCAGTCGTCGACACTCCCCACACAGCACCATCCCGCCGGCTGAGGACCCCTCCCTGCCGACCGGCCCAGCGACACCCTCCGCTGCCCGCCCTCCGTCCGCGGATCGCGATCGCCGTCGCCGCCAGCCCGAGCAGCACGGTCGCCTCTTCGACCGGAAAGAAACACGACATTCGCGGCGGCCCGAAGCGGAGGGAAGAGAAGTCCGTTCGACCAGCCCCCCTCCTCTTCCCCGGTCGAGTGTCCTGCCATCCATCTCCCTCCCTCCCCCTCCCTCCTCCATCTCTCCTCCATCCTCCGCCATCCCTCCACCACCCTCCACCACCCTCCACCACCCCAGCTGATCCCAGCCCCTTAGCGCTGCCGCCCCCAGCTCGCTCGCTCGTCGCTCCCCGTCCTTCTTGAATGCGGGCCACCTCCTGCTCCTCTCACTTGCTCCCACTGTCTCATCTGCCTGTTGCGTGATTCTGCGCTGCGCGACACGACGAGAATCGACCGGACCCGCCGAGCATCGACAGGACCCGGCGAGAATCGTCAGGACACCACCAGCATCGACAGGACGCGACGAGAATCGGCACGACGAGACCACATTCGACACACTTCTCTCTCCGAGACTCCCCCCCGCCGCCACCACTGCCAACCTCCTCGCCCGTTGCCCGTTGGCCGTACCGCCGACTGGCCGAAAACTGCATCCGCGGAGGCTCCCCCGCCACTGCCACCCCGGATCCAGGACCATCCCTGAGGAACTCGCCCTCCCCGTCGTGGCTCGCCGGAAGAAGAAAAAAATATTACCTGAACCCCTCCGTGCCGACTTCTTCAGTCCGAGTCCCCCCGTCGCTGCTCCCCGTCCCGGCCCTTGCCGTCCTACCGAGTTCCGAGCGATGTCGTCGATGGCGGACTCGCCACCATCGCCCTCGTTCCTGCGACGGCTGCGATCGAAGGCGTCACTCCTCGTGCTGCGCTCGCCGAGGCAGCCGCTGACCGACTTCCACGTCGAGGTCAGCGACCCGCACCGCGTCTACGCCCCGACCGACTGCGTCGCCGGCTTCGTCTGCATCACGGTCGAGCGGCCGCTGCCGCTGACCCACCTGACCGTGTCGCTGATCGGCCGAGTCGACGTGCACTCGTCGACGCGCGAGCTTGGCGCCCGTGCCCGCGCTCGCGCCCGTGCTGGCTGGGCCGCCCCGCACGCCACCGTCGCCGCCGACGACGCCGGAACCCTGAGCATCTGTCGCGACGAACTGGTCCTGTGCGGCGAAGGCCGGCTCGAGCCCGGCGTCTACAAGTTCGGCTTCGAGCTCGAGTTCTGCAAGCTCCCGGGCCTTGGCGGCGGGCTGCCAACCAGCGTCGACGTGCGTACCCGTCCCCCCCCTTGAACCCTCCCCCCCCACTGCAGTGCTGACCCCGCCGGACAGTTCGAGAAGGGCTCGATATCCTACACGGTGTCGGCCACGCTGACGAGGCCAAACAACCTGACGCCGACGCGCACGTCGTCCGCCAAGATCGCGATGATGGACGCGATCGACATCGCACTGTACCCGCTGCCGAAGCCGCGCGTAATCAGGCTCGAGCCAGTGTCGCGCCACCACAGCGCAAAGAAGACGCCCCCGCCGCACGCGCGATCATGCTCGCCGACAACGGCGTGCTCGTCGCCGTCGAGCTCGAGCGGAAACCTGCACGACAGCCCCGTCGCGCCGCCGCCGGAGAAGGCGCCTATCACGGCGACGGTCGAGCTGCTGAACGCGGGCGCACTGCGCGGCGAGAGCATTGGCGTCAAGATCTCGATTCAGCATACGAAGCGCGTCAAGAGCCTCAACGGAATCATCCTGACGCTGCTGCGGCAGACGCGACTGGACCCGGCCGGCGAGCTCGACGACGTCGCATTTGAGAAGAGCAAGGCGTCGACCGTCGGCGGCGTCGTGGCCCTGCCCGCGGCCAGCACGTACCGCAAGGATCTCGCCCAGACCATCTGTCCCATCATCATTGACCCGGACACGCTGTCGGCCGTGGTCAAGGCCAGCCTGCGCGTACCCGAGGACGTGTTCCCGACGATTGCGAACGTACCCGGCGGCGCCGTCGAATTCCGCTACTGGATCGAGGTGGTGATGGACCTGGGCGGCAAGCTGAACGGGCGCGAGGACCTGTTCTCGGCCGTAGTGCCGGGGTTCCCGCGGCCGGCCGGCGGCGTCGAAGCCGACTTCTCGAAAGCCGGCGGCGGCGGCGGTGGCGGAGGAGGGGGAGGAAGAGGAGGAGGAAGAGTCGGCAACGGCGCGCTCGGCATCGAGGGCGGCGTCATGATCGAGACCGAGCGCGTGCGGCGTCGCGAGAAGAGCGTCGTCAGCTGCAAGTTCGAGGTCATCGTCGGCAGCGTCGACAGCGTCGGCCATAAGGGCCGCATCGCAAAGCCGCTGCCATTACTGCCGCCGCCGCCGTCCGCCCCGCGACGCACCCACCAGCAACAGCGGGCGCCCGATTACGATCCGGCGTGGCACCAGCCGGCGCTCGCGCCGGCGGACGCGAAGGCGCACCTGCGCATGGCGGAGGACGCGCTGCTGCCGTCCGCGCCGCCGCTGGAAGCGGGGCCGTCCGCGCCGATGGTGCGTGACCTCGCGTCGGCGCCGCTCGCGACCGTGCTCGCGACCGTGCTCGAGGACGACGCCGCGGACGACGACGGGGAGGCGGCGGCGGACAAAGCGGAGCGCGAGCGATGGAGGCTGCTAGCGCACGAGAGCGCGCCTCCCGGCGAAGCAGGCGGCAGCGGCAGCAGTGCGCCGTCCTCCGCTGCGCTGCGGGGCTTCGCTCTGGAGGCTGATGGCGTCGACGGCGGGCTGCCGGTCTATTGGAGGTAGCGGGGGTGTTCTTTTTGGGGCCGGGCTTGCGGGGGTATGGAGTTTGTATTCTGTTTGTCGGCTGGCGTGCTTTTTACCACTTTTTTTCTCTCCTTTTTTGCGTGTTTGATCATCCGCTTCTCCTGTGTGCTGCGCTGATACCCTGATGTCTTTTCTTGCTCGTTGCGAGCATCACCATTTTGCAGGAGGGGGAGGGGTGTCGAGTCGATATACGGAGGACTGTATCTATTGCTAGAGCTATGGGGGAATGAACGGGGAGGTGAGGGAAGGGAATTTAAGCCCATCGTTGTCCCTGCTGCAGCGCAACGGGTGAGTGAGAGGAGATGCCACTTTTTCCGCTCCTCGGCCGGCGGTCTCCGCAGGACTGGCCGCTGCTCCCTCTTGGGATCGCGGTTCTCCACGTATGCACGGCGGACCCGCGTGAGAGTGCGACGAGCTGTCGCTTTTGCTCCTCGGCCGGCGGCGGTCGAGATGCTAGGACTGGCGCTCACGGAAGGGAGCAGGTGTCACAGGTGGTATGTCCGTACGTATTTTTTAGTCACTCGTCATCGCATGCGACCAGCCAGATCATGGTGAGATGCGCACGGTCCATCTCCCGTCTGCAGTCCGCCGAAGGAGGCTCGTTGCAAGCTCTCCTTTGCCCTCCGCCTTCCGCCCTCCTCTCCTTCCCCCTTTCCCTTCCGCTCCTGGAGTTGCCTAACTACACGTCGAAATTTCCATATAATTGGTCATTTGACTCGGGCAGACGTGTCCCACAGCTCCGTACTTACGTATCCCGTGCGAGCCAGCGCTTTTCTTATATGTATCTATCGGGCGCAGGTGATCGGGCGAGTGAGACACCGTGTGCCGACATCCGAACGCGGAGGGAACGCCGTATGTATGTATGGAACGTGCGGACGGCAGCGAGTCGATCCGGTGGCGAGTGCCACTGCTGCATTCTTGCACATGTCGAGGGGGGAGCGGACGAAGATTTTTCCTTTTTCCTTTTTTTTTTCTTTCTTTTTCCATTTTTTCCCCCCCCCCCCCCCCCCCCCCCCACTTTCTGCGACACGCGGCTGTGGCGGCCGGCCGTACCGCCGGGTGAGTTTCCCAGCAACGGTGGCTACGGTGAAAACACCAGTGCGGCACGGGACGACTCCCGAGGGGCGCAATGGCCGGAAGGAAGAACAGAAGACTCGCCGGGCAGGAGTGGAGAAAGCGGGCAGACTCCGCCGGGGGGAGAACCAAACCAGTAATCGCAAAACACTTTGCTGCTGCACGACGTAAGGACGCAATCCTCTGGCTTCTCAAGGATGCACAGGCGGGGATGGGTGCCAACGCAGTGCCGGGTGGCATAGATGATCCTCGGGGAGGAGGGGAGGGATCGAGGATGGATGAGGACGAGCCGCGCGAGCAGCGGTGAGAATCGCTCGTTGGTGCGTTGGGGAGCAGTCGCAGGCAGAATATGTGGTGCGGAGGTTGGGAAGGCGTCCTAGACCGAGTGAGGAGGGAAAGGATTCGGTTCGACCGTGAGGCTGCAGTACAAAGGTGAGAAACGTTGACTTCGAAGTCGAGGCGAGCATTCACCCTCTCAGCTGTCGGTCCAGGGAAATTTGGAAACCCTCGACCAAGCCACAGAAAAAAAAACCCCTTAGTGTCATTGCAATTGATGAGCTTTTGTCTTCCAAGAGCAGCCAACGTGTCATCGATGTCCTTTGGATGCCACTCGATAGGGGGGTTTTTTTTTGCCCTGCGCGACTGGCGTTTCAAACATGATCACCGTCGACTCGCGCAGAATATGGAGCGTTGGAAAGTAGGTAGGTGAAAATGGATTGAACCATGCGGTACAGGACCCGTTTTTGACATGGCGGTGATAATTAGCCGTGTCTTTAGCAGAGTTCTCGATGCTATTTTGGAGCCCTATTCAGTGGGTTGTCAAGCAATCCGACGGTGATATCATTCCAAAAAGTGTCCTTATCTCAAGGGGTGCATCAGCGCAGCAGATGCTACCTACATTAAGGTACACGCTCCGGAGACGACGACATGATGCGCTATCGCAATGGGAAAGATGACATCAGGCGCGAAATGTCCCAGGAATACATATGTTCGCTTAATGGATTACCCAGTTATGCTATGCCGGGGTAGGGGTGGATCAGCTCCTTCAAGCAGCAATATGGTAGCCGATCTCAGCATCCCGTCTGGCGGTTACAGCTTTGCCGGTGCTGGTTAGGGCCTGCAGGCTGGCCTTCTTCTTACTCTATCGGGGGGGCTCGCTATCATCCGGAAGAACGGCATCGGTCACAACGGAAACCACGGAATAAGGGAGAACAATTCAATCTTTAACACGCACAGCAGGGGTATCAATAGGACTCCGGCCAGCCCGCGGGCCAACGCTAGTAGTAGTGTGAGGAAAAGTTCATCAAATGCTCCCGAGAGCTTCTGGGCAACTGTGCCCACAGTAACCTAACCATCATGCCAGCTCTCCCACAGCAAAGAGTCAGCTACGTCCGTGCCAGACAGCGATACCAGCTATGGCCCCTGTGTGCCACCCGATCCTGCCTACTCAAAACCCGGAAACCTACTCCCAACCCAAAGAAATGCCCACATAATTTTGCCCACAGCCGCACCATATCTGCTCCGAACAATAGGGATTTTAGATAATGTTGTTCCCCTTCTCTTCCCAATACTCACCCACGTGAGTACAATTCTCTGTCTCTTGTGGTGGTGGTGGCCGATCGCTCCCTGCAAAGGCTACAGAACGCCATCATGCGATCTCACTCGTCTTCTTGGAGACAGCGGCGGAACACATGGCCAGATTAAGGGAAGAAATTACAGAACACATGTGGCGGGATTACAGCTTGCATCTAGAAAGACGGATACACGGTAAAGGGGAAGAAATGGTTGATGTAAAAAAATTCCTACTCTGGTCTCGAACTTTCCTTGCCTAGACGGAGGGCAGCCCGTCAAGAAGCGCCTGGCCTTGATACGTATTGTCAAAGCAGTTTATGATATCGACAAGCTGTTATCGTCATTGCCGGACCCGTTCACGCTTTCCAGTTTGAGGGGGATTGCTGGTGGTGACTGAGACATTGTCCCCGGGAGAAACGGGATCTGGACTGGCGACGCGTTTCCCTCTTCCGCACAGCCGAAAGGCTCAACACTTGTTCATCTTCGGATGGAGGCCGCAGAGTTCCCCGCAAATGGCGACAGCATAGACGGCGCAATTGCGTCGGCACCTGCAGCGCTCATACCGGTAGAACTCCTCTCTGATTTCGCCGAAGAACTTGAAGGGCTTGTATCGGAAGTTCTCACTTTGGGATGCGGTTCCAAGCGGCGATCGCAGACATCAGGGTCTGCTGTTGGTATGCCTCGCTCTCCATCTCGCAAGCGACATGCCCTTCTCCCTTAAAAAATAATAATCGTTGTTTGCATACGACATAGCTAGATCGTGGCGAAAACAAACTGTCCGTTTTCCTGTCGGACCGGTCCGCAGCCCGCACAAAGACTGCTCGTTGCAAGCTCCCCCTTCGTCCTCCGCCTAGGCCTGTCCCGAGAACGATAGAGCGCACCAGGGAGATTACAAAGGAAATGGCAAAGGAAAAGACAAAAGAAATCCGCCCCCAGTCTCTTTACTCCTCTCCCGCAGAGGCCATGGAGGGCTGTCCCTCACCCTCGGCGCCCGGTGCCCACCTCCTCGGCCTCTTCCCGATGCTCCCTCTCCCGGAGTTCACACTCCGTCACCTCACTCTGCGCATCTCCCTCAGCCGGGGTTGAGACCCGCCTCTCCCAGTCTCCCTCCGCACTTCTGTCCACAGGAATTTCTGCTGGCGTTTCCAGTGTGGACAGCACTAGGCTCCTCCGCCGCAAGCTTGGCCCATTCGTCAGCTTTCTCATTTCCTAGCACACCCTTGTGCGCGGGGCACCACCGAATCTCAATGATGATGTCCGGACTGGCTTTCCGCAGTGTCGCGATGTGTTTCCTGGCCTGTATAGCGTTTATCCGGCCGGGGGCCAGGGTCCTCTGAGGTCATACGCCTTAAACCAGCCTGGCCATCCGTGGAGATCAGCCGACACGCCCTACCTTTCCGCGCAGACCCCAGCCGGCAACTCCACCGAGTGACGCCGGGTGTTCCGCGTTCGAGCTGCCCCCTATCCCTCGTTGGCACCTGCATAGATAGCCACCGGCAGAAATGCGAGAAGCATTTCACTTACGAGCAATCACCGCAACCCCTGTTTCACACTGTACACCTAAGCGCGCGCATGTCTTTAGTGGGGTACGACTAGTGGTTAATTACCATGCACCCCGCATTCTGGCGAGGTATGATATAAACATGCGTGCACGGACACGCATTGAGTGGGCAGCGGGCTCGGTGACGCGGAAAATGGCGGGATTGGGATTTGCTTTTGCTTGCGACACAAGGTTGGGGGGGGGGGGACGTGTAGGCGAGCACGGGCTTTCGATCATGGCACAGGAGATGCGAACTGTGATATCGTGACTTCGTTGATTGCTGCGGACTATGCTACGCTACTTATGCTATGCTATGCTATGCTATGCTATGCTATGCTATCGCTGCGACAAAGGAAAAAGGGATGCAAAGGAGTGTGGCAAAAACAACCGGACCGCTAGAAACAAAACAATGCTAGACGAATGGAAACAAACCAAAAAAAAAAAACGGAGAAATTGCGACATCAACACCGGCTAGTCGCCCTACCAGTGGCGCTCGCGCCTGACCTCGAGCTCGTCGGCGACGGTGCAGGCCCTGCGGCGGCCCTCGCGCCCGCCGCGCCGCGTCTTCTCGACGACGAGGGTGTCGGTGTCTCTGTACTCGCGGACGGAGCCGGAGCGCGCGCGGCCGCGGTGCTCGCTGACGTGGTAGGCGGCGCCGCGGCTGGAGACGTACTCGACGAAGGCGGGAGCGGGCGCTGGGGAGTAGTCGTTGGTTTCGGCGAAGCGCACGCTCTTTCCGGACGTGGACGATGAGCGCGACGAGCACGACGACGGCGAGGCGGAGCGGGTCGACGGCGGCGACAGCGAGCGCTGCGACGACGTCTGCGAAGAGCTGCGGCTGTGGCCGTACCCAGCGCGGCGGGAGTGTGCCGTCGCCGCGCCGCGGCTGTAGATGTCTTCGTAGCTGTCGAAGCGGATCGTCGGCGGCGGCGGCGGCGGCGTGTTGACGATCACCGGGTACCGCGGGCTCGACCTGGGAGCCCCCGCCGACGGCGTCGGGTACGACGTCGGCGCCGTACGCCGCTCCGGCACCACCGGCGGTCGGATCGGCAGGTGCTTGTACGTCGCCAGCGATGGCGGTGGCGAGGCCGACGGGGTGCGGTACTGCGTGAGGTAGACGCGGGACATGTTGGCGATGCGGATTATCGAGGAGACGTTGGTGGAGGTGGAGTTCGTGGCGGAAAAGGCACAGCCCTGGAGAACTGTCAGCTGGATCGTGGCGGAGACGTCGGATTCGGACCGGCCACGCACCTTTGAACGAGATCGTGCGAGAGATAGGAAAGAAAGGTGATTAGAAGATGATATCGAGCGAGGGGCCCTAGTCCAGAGGGTAATCGAATGGAAATGCAAAGAAGAGAAGAGAAGGAGAAGAGAAAGCTGCTGGAGTTGTTTGGTCTGGAAAAAGAAAGGGAGGAAGGATTGAGGTTGCGGCGGGACGTCTTTATACACAGCTGTTCAGCCATCGCCGCGCACGCCGGACGCGGCTGCACCCTAAGAAAAGCAGCCCCGCCATCGACATCGCGCGTGAAGTGCAAACAGCCGGGCCTGAAACTGGACGTGTACACGAGGGGAAGTCGGCGTGAAACGGGCCCTTGTTGGCGAAGTGCTGGCACACGCTACGGAATGTCCAGGAGTTAAGAATAGCCCTGCGGCGGCCCCCTCGACGTTACGCCAGGCGCCACGCAGGGCCGGCCGGTGCAACAGCCACACGCTGCGTGTTCGCCCAGCCCCGCGGACCGAGTGGGCGCCGTTCGATCGGGGCGCGTAAGTATTAGCTTTGTCCGCGGGGGGGTCACTGGGCGTACCTGCATTTAGCCCGGTGCTAGGCGACGATTGGCTCGCGTGCGAAGCGGCCGTTTCGTCGCTTTACTTTAGCGCGGCTCGCCAGCCAGTTTCGGTAGCGTCGGATGAGGCGGTCTATTTTTCGCGTCGCCGGCGGCTATTCCCTCCTGGCGCATTCCGTCATTTCGCCGGACGCCGAAAACAGCGAGGCCGGCCGCTGCCTGCTCGCGGACGACAGACGCCCTCCCCTGCCAGCGCGCCGAATCGGGCGGCTGAAAAGAGCCGCGGCGTGGCGGGACACGTCGTGCGGAGATTTCCGCGTGCTCGCTCGGCGCGCACAGCCCGGCCGGACAGCTGTCGAGTGTGGCTCGGCGGGGTGTATCCCACAGGGGAAAACCCGGCCGCAGTTTCCGTCGTGCTGTCCGCCTCGCCAGGTCGCCGAATCGCCGCACAGCTTTTCCTGCTGGCAGGTGGGGCTCGTCGGACCCGTCCACCACACACGTCGGACTGGACCGGAGGCAGAGCAGACCACTTTCCGACGGCGCGGGAAGACGAAGATCCGAGCCGCGACGACACGACATCGAGATGTGCAGAGCCATCGCGGCGGACCGTTGCATTGCGCGCGCACGAAGGATTTGCGAACACTGCGGACCGCGTTCGAGAGCTGCCGTCGTGCGATCCTCGGATGCTGTGCTCGCGAGATGATTGCTCGGAACGCACGTCACTTTTTGCTGTCATCGGGGATGCTGCGTCTAGCCTCGCGACGACGCAGGCGACTGCTCGATCGACTATAGTTGTAGTGTCTGCAGATGAAGTGGGCTCGGCGTTTGTCCGATCGTTTGCCGTTTTGCTGCGCCGGCTGACCGCCAAGGGCCGTGGATTCACCCCAGATCTGTCGATATCGAGTGACCGCTCGTGGAAGAGAGTCACGTGACATTTCGCTCGCTTACAGCTGCCTTCGTATCGTCATGCAGAGGAATTTCTTCACATCTGCCACAGATGTGCCTCACGGCATTTACCGCCCCCACACACCGACGCCTGATCGCCGCGGTCTCTCGGCGGGGCGAGAACGGATGGAAAAGAAACGAGGAAGAAAGAGATTTCACCGTGCCGGGAGCAGCAGCATTCAAAAAGCGGGAGGCTGTGGTCTGGAGCGTACTCCTCGCTCTGCATTCACATAGGTAGTTCGAGCCAGCTCCGACCGCTGTTCGCAACATTTCAACGCAGGAGCCTGGCTCCTGCAACTGCGCATCGCACCGTATCTATCTACGAGGGGAAACGAAATCGAACCGGGCACGACCGGCGCAACAGGGAAAAAAAATCTTTTTCTCTGCAGCATACTATCTCCCTCAGGAAGCCGTGGGCGTTGTGCCAATGTCAGCTGTCCGCAGCCTTTTTTCTTTTCTTGCATGTGGCTGCGGGAGCGGCCGATCATGCAGGCTGTGCGCACGGTGAAGAGTCGTTGGTTCTCTTTGCATCAATCTCGTCGCGACGGCAGCCAGAACGGATATCGTGATTGTGTCGGACTAGAAGCTTCCAGAAAGCGGCTGAAGGAAAATGTCGTCATATCGCTATACGCGGCTTGGGAGCGCACTGACCGACGGTGTGAGCTGTCACGATGGCTGAGGAAGACTGACTCCACCCGCATCTTTGCTTCGGCACACCTGGCTCCTCCTCTACCACTCCGCACCGAAAGCGGGGCTTAAACAACTTTTCGCACACCCACTCGCCCATCGTGCAGGGAATCCCCCCGGTCGAGCGGGTGTGCTGGCAAATGTGAATCCTTGGTTGCGTAGCTTCGCTGATTGGCTGAAGCTGCACTGGATGAGCGATGCATTATCGCGTTGACGTAGGCGACGATGGGATGGACTGGCGGGCAGTCGGGTTGGTGAGCTTTCCGTCTTCGTTTCTTCCCGCCGAAGAACAAAGCAACAACAGCCAACCGTCCAGCCGGAGGGAACTCCTGGCGATGCGGTGGATGCCAAGCGTGGCAATTGGGGCTGGGCATCTGGTGGACGCCTCGCTAGCCGGCGCCCACGAGAAGAAGCACCTCGTAGCGCGCTTGCGAGGCCTCCATCGTGTCGTTGAGGATAGAGACGCAGGATTATTACATCACCGCACAGCGCATTACGAACAGAGTCGTTGGCATCGTGCGAACACTGGGAAAGACAGTGATGATACCGCTGCTGCTGCTGGTGGTGATGATGGTGGTGTTGATGCGGGAAGGACGAGGGAAGAAAACACGGCTTGTGTCTCCCTATACACACCGTGCGGCAGTGGGGGCTGCCGTGTCAGCAAGCACCGCAAGTCCCGCGCCGACTTCCTGTGCGGGGAACAGTGGATATTCGAAAGGTATAAACCACCTAGCCTTTCGTTCGGCAGCAGCACCGGCAAAACCGACGGCACTGAACACCACCCGGATATCTTGACACGAAGAACACCCACGATCGCCAGCAGTTATTGCCAGAGACCGCTCTAGTTGCCCAGCATCGCCGAGACCATACGCACAACTCATCCCTATCATTGGCCGGCTTCGACAGGACCAAGCCATATGATCCGCGGATAGAGACACATAAAAATCCCCCCCCCTCCCCGCTCGGCGCTGCCGTCTCTCGCGCGTCTCCCACGAGAAATCTGCTCCGACTCCCCCCTTCCTCGCGTCCCATCCGGTTCAATCCCGCTCTTCCGAAATCAACCCACGCAAACTCGAGAGCCTTCCCTCTCTCCACCACCGTTCACTTCTGGCCGCCGTAGATACCCTTGTTTGAAGACGGACAGCCTTAGCTGGTCCGAAAACATCCGTAGAAACTTCGACTCTTTTATTTTCCATCCCATCATCCAAGGAAGGAAGGAAAGGCCATCCCCCACTCAGTTATTGGACCCGCCCAGAGGAAATATATATCCCGTAGGGCTGCCAATTGTGAACCCCCTCTCAAGGACCGTTGGACAGGATCCCCGCAGCCAGTAGCCACTAGCCAAAGGACTTGCACCAATCCCATCAGGGTATTTGACTGGGAGTCAGGATAACTTGAAATAATGGACACCGCCAGAAGCATGGGCCCGCCCAGCCGGGGTTTCAGGAACGGCTATCAGGCTGCTGCTACTCACGCGCCCCAGGGGCAGGGCACGAACCAGTTCTACTACGGCCACAATCCGATGGTCTCCTGGGATAACCAGTTGCGGTAGGCCAAAATCACCGCCGTTGCGCCGGTCGGTTGACCGGGCGCACGGCGCCCCCACGCATAGCACGCTAATTGGTGTGTTTGTCATTCCGCAGCCTCGATGTCCAGCAGCAACAGCGCGGCCTGCACGGGGCCGGCCACTACGGTTACCAACAGCCTTATCCGGTCGCTGGCGGTTACTACACCACTACCCCCGCCGCGACTCCGGAATCGCCCGTCGCCGTACTGGGCGTTCCGTCGCACGGGCGTGCCAGAACTAGGTACGTATCTACCGATTCTACCCGGAGGGAACATCCAAGCGCTGGACATAGCCGCGAACGTACTGACCCGACCGTACGGCGGACAGCTCGAGATCGTCCGTGTCGTCGGGCGACGGCGCGACGTCGCCGACGTACGACTGCGGCAGCTCCGACATCGAGCTGGACGGCAGCAGCAATGCCACCACGCGCGTCATACAGCAGGCCAACAGTGGATTCGCCTTCCCAAGATTCGCGCCGGCCGTCGAGGACCTCTGCCCCGGCGGTGCGCTGGGCAACGCCGCTGGCGAGGACCTTTCGCGGAGCGCTGACAGCCAGAAAGGAGGACTGTGCAAGCCGGCAATGCCGCGGGGGTCGCTCGGCCACGACGGCCGGGCAAAGCGGCGGTCCGGCAACCAGACGGCCGACGGACAGCCGCGCAACCGCAAGTCGTCCAAGCAGGAGACGTACGTCCTCCGGGTGCTGGACGAGGACTGCGAGGCGGCGGCGGCGGCGGCGGCGGCAGCGGTGGCGCGCGACGTGGTTTCCGAGGACAGCGTCGAGGAGGACGACGTCGTCGTCGTCGTCGAGGCAGACGAGGGCGCACCGCTGTCGACGCTGGCGCACGACGAGTACAAGGAGATTTTCGCCGCGCTGAACGAGCAGTTCTGCCGCACGGCGTACCGGTGGCTGGCGCAGTACCGGTTCCGGATCCCGCGCAAGCGCTACATGAAGGAGCACGCAGGGCCGTTCGACCGCGAGCTGACCGAGTACGTGCAGATCATCCGGAGCCTGGTCGAGGGGCGCGAGGTGCCGCGCCACGCCGTCTCGGATGAGCGCCTCAACGAGCTCGTGTCGGTCATGGAGGGCGCGTCCGAGATCCGCCACGTCAACATCCACGTCTCGCGCAAGCACAAGCCCGACCGCCGCGTGCTCGGCTTCATCGCCGCCGTCAACGAGTTCTGCTGGATCCTGCGCGACAGCAAGGGCGCCGCCGTCACTAACCACATGTACGTCCGCGTCGAGGACCTGATCCTGCGCAACCGCAGCAGCCGCTCCCAGGACCGCGGAAAGGACTCCCCCCGCCGGGCCACGCCGGAGTAGGATCCCACTTCCCCTCCCCCACGGACCGCACTGGACCGGATTGGACTGCACTAGGCCGGGATGAAATGCACTGGACGGATTGGACTGCACTGGACTTGGATTGGATTGGACGCCCGCCGCGCACATCCGATGGCTCCATGCCCCCCACCGGAGAGGAAATGGCAGGACCGACAGTGCCCTGAAGGAAGGAAGGCTGAGCCAGGATGGACCGCAACTATTTTTATTTTTTCTCAGCGCTGCCCCGTTGGAATTGGTCTGGATTTGCCACACCTGGAAGGACTGTCCGCCTCTGTCGGCATAGGATGGACCTACAAATGTTATTCTCATTGTTTTTTGTTCTCTTTCTGTTTTTTTCCCCTCATTTTTTCCTTTCGGTTCTCGGTTTTTGCTTTTGGTTCTCGGTTTTTGGTTCTATCTACTCGTTTGCTTATTTCTTGTTTTTTTTTCTCCTTTCTCCGCATCGTTATTTTCGGCCCGGTCTGGAAAAAAAAGGGGGGGGGTTGGGGGAGAGGGGAATGGATACGGCAAGTTCGGGGGGAGAGGGGGGGGGCTTGTGTTTTTTTGTTTCCTTCCGTCTCTTCTTTCTTCTGTACCACTACATATGTACCTACGGCTTTTTCTTGGTGGTTTTCTGTTTGATTTCCTCACATTCTTCGTTTTTATCGAATACCCTGGGGAAATTTGAGTCGTGCGGCTCCTTCTAGGACCGGATTTACCATAGCGTTACCGTGATTGGGAGGGCGGGGCGGCGGGGGTTTGCTTTTCTCCGATCAGGCGCGGGCTGTTGGAAATGCTTCTCGCGGCGTTCTGTGTTGAGGTGCCGAGACGGTCTTTAGATTTGGCGCTTGTGCCTTACAGTTTTGTTGAGGACACGAATACGCAAGAGCGGGGAAGCGTAAGAGTGGGATATCTGCTGTTCTTCTTGTACTTCTCTTTCTGTTTGATATACTAGTTCAATATACGCTGGCATTGAACTTCACCACCGAATCGATATTCTTTCAACACGGGCAAGAATATTTTTTATTTCATTCGTCTTGACGATCTATCGCACCCAGTTCTCACGTCCAGTCAGACACCGCTTCGTGAAGCGAGAGGGGTACGTATTCACCGGAGAAACCAAAACCACGGTTTGGCGTGAGCCCAACGCACAATGCCGGCTGTATTCGCGAGTGCTTCTGGAGCCGGTGGGCGAAATCTGCGCCCGGCGCCGGGGCGCCAGCATCGCCGCCGCGACTGCTGCCTCGTCTGCTCGAGTGCGCCCCACGGGGATGGAAGCGGGCGGTCACGCAATCAACCCGCTGCCTTTAGGTGAAGTGGAAAGGTGATAGTTGTCATGACACACAATAACGCCACTACCCCTATACCTACAAACACGTGCATTGACTAAGCGTACAGATGCGACTTCCGCACTGTGAGTGAGACTCCGTGAATGTGGCTTTCAACTGTCGGCTTGGGACGTGGCAGCACGGAGGTGCAGTCTTTGGCAGTGGTCGGCACGTAAGCAGGAATTCGTCCCTCGAGTGTCGGGGCGCAGCTGCGGTGCGGCCGGTACTGCGAGCACAGCCACGGACCGTCAACGTGTACGCAAACGGAATACTAGCGTTGATTGGCATCTGGCAAGAGTGACATCCCGTGTTCATGACCGGAAGTAGAGAATAGCTCCACCGCCGCAAGGCAGAGAAACAGCGGGGTTGAGCGATAGCAACGGAGTTTGTCGTTCTCCGCGTCGTAGAAGAGCAGCCACCGTTCGCGGGCCAGGGCGCCATTGGAGCAGCTAGAGACACAACGCGAAGGACAGCACTGAAGGCTGTCAGAGGGCCGACAGATGGGCGAGCTCCCGCAAAGAAACGATGCCTTGCGGCCACTCGCGCACAGGCAGACGCTGACAGCGTCGCTGCGTTGTCCCACCGTGCCAACCTTCGTGCTGGCGGGGTCTTTCCTGCCTGTTATTTGTTTGCGAGCAGTACGCCTATCTCTCCATCTCAGAACACGCCGGGTGTACAGGTGCCGGCTGTCAAATCGATGATAAAGCCCCCTCCGTATCGGTCTTTGGGGTTCGAGCTATCCCAACGCACAAAAGATCACTCGCACCGATCGACGTAAGTGCGGGGTCGCGGTATCCTTGTCACTGAAATCCCAGAAGCGATCCGGCTCCGCCGGCTAGCAAGGAATATGAGCCTCTCGCCGGCCAACTGCAAGAAGGCCATGACGGCTTACATCCAGGCAGTCGCCGTGTTTGGGTCGGGGCTGTGGTGGAAGAGCGACCAAGCCTGGTGCACCAACCACAGGCTGCTCCCGGATCACCAACCCGGGAAATTTGTCAATGAAGGTGCGGCATCCCAGGTGGAGAACAGGCTGCGGCGGCTCCGGCTGCGGCTGCTCAGTCTTCGCAGGGCGGCCAGGCAGGAGAGGTTGTGGGCACCGGCGCTTCTCTGCCTCCGCCTTCGCTTCGGCCTCTTCTTCTTGGACCGCATCAAGGGTTTCTGGCTCCTCTAGCAGGACTGTGCTCTCGCCAGGGCGCTAGAGACGGCTATGAGGCAACAGACAAACCCGGAGAGGGTTACGATATGCACAGATGCCCAGGAGGCAATCAAGTGCACGGCCTCGGAGGAGCTCGGCCGTGGCCAGACGTACGCGCTCCAGGCAAGACACATCGCGATGCTGCGGAAGACCACTCCGGACACCGCCATCGAGAGCCGGTGGCGCCTGGCGAAACAAGGGCGTTCCAAGGAACGAGAAGGCCGACGAGTATGCCAAGCTCGCGTCAGAGGAGCCAGCCGCTCGAGGGGTGGGATGGCTAGGAGATTAGGACCCGACGGAGGCGTGGGCGATGCCGCTCCCCACTTCGCACACCTCAAGCGAGAGATCTCCGAGAAGAAGTGGACGGAAGCCTGCTACTGGGCTGGAGGCCGGGCTTCCGGGAAGAAGTACACGTTGCCGAGCAGGCAGCAGCCGGACGGAACGGTTGCGGGTAGCTCCAAGAGGTTCGTCTCTAGGATTTACCAACCGAAGGCAGGTCGCTGCCTCACCGGGCAGTGCCTGAACTGGGCGGGGAGCCGACCTACTGCCTAGAGCTGGTGATGCTCGTGCGGACCCAGACACGGGGCCAGTTGCGATTGCAAGGCCTAGCAGAAGATCATGTAGGCAGAGGTGAGGAAGGAAGCGGGAAGTGGGAGAGTCGGTTCAAGCTCCGAGACCTCCTCGCCGACAGAAGGTGCAGCCAGGCAGTACTGGACTTCCTATCTGCCACGTATGCGGGAAGGCTAGTCCGGCTAAGGAAGACGCAGGGAGTAAGGCGTCGGAGTGAGAATCCCGGGAGCGGAGAGAGAGAGGGGGAACGGAGGGTGGAGGCCGAGGAGCTGGGTGCCGAGGGCGAGGAACAATGTGTTCCCCCCCACGCCCTCCTCTATGGCGTCCGCAGACGAGGAGTAGGGGACGGCCATTGCTTCCTTTGTTCTTTCCTTCTGTCTTTTCCTTTGTGGTTTCCTTGGTGCGCCTCTCACCTTCTTGCGACTGGCCTGGGCAGATGGCGAACGGGAGCTTTCAACGTGCTGCCTCTACGTGGACTGCGGACGGGAAGCGGACTGTACATACATCGCATTGATCTAGCTAGTTAGGTCGCATGCGAGTAACGAACAAACCAAAAAGGAAGAGATCCCGAACACGCTCGCATGCGATTAATGACAATACAAAAAAAAGATATCGCAGATACGAGAACGCGGAGATACACATCTATACAAAAACTGCACCTACTGAAAGAGTCCTGTTTAGCCGAAGGTGCAGAATGGGGTGGAGAAGGATCGGTTCAGATGCCTTTTTTTTTATTTTTATTTGATCGCCATTCGCATGCGACCTAGGTTGATCATGGCGAAGAATATGAACATTCCGTTTCCTATCCGCAGTCAGCGCACGGCGGCTCGTTGCAAGATCCCCTTTGCCCTCCGCCCAGGCCTGTCCCTAGATGATATGATGCGCACCAAGGAAATTACAAACAAAAGACAAAGGAAAGAACAAAAGAATGCGTAGCCTCTCCCTCCTCCACGACTGCGGACGCCATGAATGAGGGAGTCGGTGGGAAAAGCGGTTCCTCCTCCGCCCTCCTCACTTCTTCCCGCTCCCTGCGCTCCCGGAGGTCCAATTCCGACACCTCGCTCCCCGCGTCTTCTTACCAGCCTCCCCGCATCCGTAGTTGAGAGGAAGTCTAGTACAGCCTGGCTGCACCTCCCGTCAGCAAGGAGTCCCGGATCTTCCATCGCTCGGATGCCAATGCGCATGCGACATGCAGCCAGGCGGCTCAGAACTTCTTCTCCACCACGGATGAGGAGACGGCTCCCTGCACCGGCAGAATATTATTACTATTACTGGAAGCTAAGTACGGATTATGACTAAGGATTCTGGAGTTTTTTTTCTTCTTCTTCTTTCTTCGGGATGTGGTTGGTTGTGTGGGGGGATGGAAGAAGAGGAGGAGGAACAGGGGAGCAGGTGGACATCCATTGGACTAGGCCTGGCTGGCCAATTACAACCCGGCTTGGAAATCTTGAAAATGGTGGCCTAAAGGGTCCGGAGAGATGTCCCGGCAAATGGTGTGGCTACTGAATAGTTGAAGTGGGGGTAAGAAAACGCAACTTCCCACTTAACGCATATTACTCTATCGTATAAGGACACGGAAAGTACATATAGTTGAAGGGGGAGTTAAAAAAAACGTTATTTCCTGCTGAATACATATCGCTATCGTATAGGGACACGAAAAACACGTGTTTTCAGCGTGTTGGCAGCGTATCACTACCAATTTTGTCCAAGATATGATAGCACTACCATAGTTTTTACACCCCTTCGACTTTACAGTAGGTATGGTTTCAAGGCGCCTAAATTCACCCACGCATCTTACAGCCCCACCACCACGCCTTTAGGACAGCTACTGAGCAGGCCAGGCGGGCCAAAGGCAGAGCCGCATGCTAGACTCGCGGACGGATATGGGTTGGTGTTGTTGATGGTGCTCGCCGTAGTCTGGAGAGGCTTATAGATGCCAAATAAAATTGATGGGGGGGGGGGGGGGGGGCGCGCGCGGGGGGGGGGGCGCCGGGGGGGCGCGG
>Ga0307508_10000703_pt1 | contig 39816 bp, 39 predicted proteins | sample 9_EM_MG_FD_203089 | JGI IMG/M metagenome (GOLD analysis project Ga0307508, IMG submission 203089) | Populus trichocarpa ectomycorrhiza microbial communities from riparian zone in the Pacific Northwest, United States - 9_EM | ecosystem: Host-associated > Plants > Roots > Unclassified | place... | reverse complement strand
GCACGCGTCGTCGGTCAGGGCCAGAAAGCCGTGGCCCACGCCGTCCGGTACATAGACGGCGTGGCCGGTGGCCGGTTCGAGCACGGTGCTGACGTGCCGCCCGAACGTCGGTGAGCCGACCCGCAGGTCGACCAGGACGTCACGCAGAGCCCCGCGGACACAGGTGACGTACTTGGTCTGCCCGGGCGGCACGGCGACGCCATGGATGCCGCGGATCGTGCCCTGCCTCGACACCGAGTAGTTGATCTGGGCGACCGCGAACGGCCTCCCGGTGACCTCGGCGATCAGATCAGCCCGGAACCCCTCGGCGAAGGTGCCCCGCTCGTCGGCCAGACACGCCGTCGTCACCAGGTACGCACCCGGTATCGCTAGCTCCTCGACCCTCACCGCACGGCTCCGCTGAGACCGGGCGCCGATCCGGACAGCAGCGGCATCCACCAGGCGGTGTTGTCGGCATACCACCGCACGGTCTGCGCCAGGCCGTCGTCGAACCGCACGCGCGGACGGAAGCCCAGCTCGTCACGGAGCTTGTCGCCGTTCAGCGCGTACCGGCGGTCGTGGCCCTTGCGGTCCGGGGCCGGACGGATCAGGCCGGGCGACACCCCGCACAGGGTGGCCAGGCGATTCGCGATGTCCCGGTTGGCCATCTCGGTACCGCCGCCGACGTTGTAGATCCCTCCGGCCCGGCCGCCGGCGAGCACGGTCGCGATGGCCCGGCAGTGGTCGTCCACGTGAATCCACTCGCGGACGTGCCGGCCGTCGCCGTACAACGGGGCCGGCATGCCCTGGAGCAGCTTGGTGACGAAGCTCGGGATCAGCTTCTCCGGATGCTGGTGCGGGCCGTAATTGTTGCCGCACCGGGTGATCCGGACATCCAGCCCGTGGGTACGCCAGTAGGCCCGGGCCATCAGGTCGCCGCCGGCCTTGGCCGCCGCGTACGGGGAGTTCGGCGCCAGCGGCCAGTCCTCGGTCCACGCGCCGTCGTCGATCGAGCCGTACACCTCGTCCGTCGACACCTGCACGAACCGGCCGACCCTCGCGGTGACGCAGGCATCCAGCAGCACCTGGGTGCCACCCACGTTGCTGCGGGCGAACGCGGCCGGATCCCGTAGCGAGCGGTCCACGTGCGACTCGGCGGCGAAGTGCACCACGTCGGTGTGGCCGGGCACCACCCTCGCCAGCAACTGTTCGTCGCAGACGTCTCCGACGACCAGGTGCAGCCGTGGATCGCCGAGCGGCAGGTTCGCCGGATTCCCGGCGTAGGTGAGTTTGTCCAGCACGGTCACGGAGGACCCGTCCAGCTCGGGATAACCGCCGGCGAGGAGGGTGCGGACGAAGTGCGATCCGATGAAGCCGGCACCGCCGGTGACGAGGACACTCATACCGCGATCTCCACTTCGGTGTCGTCACCGACGAGGAGTCGCTGCCGGGCCGATCCGGAGGCCGCGTGCACCCGGGAGCCCCGGCCGAGGATCGATCCGGTGATGACGCCGATTCGTTCGACCGTGGCGCCGTCCAGCACGATCGACTGCTCGATCCCGGCCGACCGCAGGGTGCAGTCCCGGCCGATGCTGGCGTACGGACCGATACGGCTGTCCTCCACCACCGCGCCGGCCCCCACGATCGCCGGGCCGACGAGGACCGAGCGCACTATGCGCGCACCGGGCTCCACTACCACCGCCCCGAACAGGGTGCTGTCGGCATCGATCTCGCCGTGTACGGCCGGAGTCAGGGTCTCCAGGAGCACCCGATTGCACTCCAGGACGTCTTCGACCCGACCGGTGTCCTTCCAGTAGCCGCGGTAGGCGGTGGCGAACACCTCGCGGTCCCGCGCCACCAGCCAGGACAGCGCGTCGGTGATCTCGTACTCACCGCGGCGTCCCGGACCGATGGAGCAGACCGCCTCGTGGATCTCGGAGGTGAAGAAGTACACACCGATCAGCGCGAGGTCGCTCATCGGTTGCGACGGCTTCTCGACCAGCGCCGTCACGCGCCCGTCCGGGTCGACCTGGGCGACGCCGTACTCCCGGGGGTCGGGTACCGGGGTCACGACGATCTGGGCCGCCGGGCGGCGCCGGCGGAACTCGTCGGCCGGCGCCTGGATGCCGCCGAGGAGCATGTTGTCGCCGAGGTACATGACGAAGTCGTCGTCGCCGAGGAACGGCTGGGCGAGTTTCACACAGTCGGCCAGACCACGCGGATGGTCTTGATGGATGTAGGTGATCCGCATTCCCAGGGCGGTGCCGTCACCGAGGGTCGAACGGATCTGCGCCGCCTGATCACCGACTACGACCGCGGTGTCCTCGACACCTGTCGCAGCGAGTGCCTCGAGGCAGTGTACGAGCACCGGTTTGTTGGCGACCGGAACGAGTTGTTTGGGCATGGAGTAGCTCAGGGGGCGCAGCCGGCTCCCCCGGCCGCCAGCCAGGACGAGGGCTTTCATAAGACCCTTTCGGCCAGCCCGCGCAGCGGATGGCGCGGATTCGGAACCTTCCTATCGGCGGCGACACGACCGCCGGTCGAGCCCCGCTGGATCGACTCGGCAACGACCCCCGGGATCCCGTAAAGTCACCTTGCGAGTACCTGTGGTAGTCACTGCACCGATTCGGAGGAGGCCGGCTTGAGCAAATGGACGGCGTCGTCGCTCGCGGAACCCCGTCTCGCACCGGGTGCACGCTCGCCACGACTGGCGCCGCGGGTCGCCCTCACGATCACGGTGACCGTGCTGTGCGGCTTCACCCTGGTAGCGATCTCCTACCTGCTGTCCGCGCCACACACCACAGCCGACCTGCTGGCCGCACTGCTGTCGCTCGCGGTGCTGCTGGTACTTCAGGCCGGGCACTCGCTGCCCGCCGAGCTCCCCCTTCTCAGCCGCCGTCCCCGTTGGACACTCGCGGCGCAAGTGGTGGTCACCTACGTGCCGTTCGCTTTCGCCGGTGCGGCCTGGATGGGGATGCCGGGCTTCCTTGCCGGCTCCTGCCTGCTGGTCCTTCCGGCACGATTCGGATGGGCCGCCTTCCTGGCCGTGCTGGCGAGCACGGAGGTGATCCAGTTCATCGTCGGCTTCAATCACAGCGACGTCATGTACAACGGGGTCTCCACGATCATGACCGGCCTGGTGGTGTACGGCATCAGCACGCTGAGCAGCCTGGTCCGCGAGTTGGAGGCGACCCGGCACGAGCTCGCGCAATTCGCGGTCACCCGGGAGCGGCTGCGCTTCGCCCGCGACCTACACGACCTCCTGGGATACAGCCTGAGCGCGGTCACGCTGAAGTGCGAGCTGATCTCCCGGCTGATGCGCATCCAGCCGGAACACGCGGCGGAGGAGATGGCCGAGGTCCTGCGGATCACCCGGCAGGCGCTCATGGACGTACGAACGGTCGCCAGCAACTACCGTCAGATGAATCTGCACACCGAGTTGCGGTCCGCAGAATCGATGTTGAAGTCCCTGGGCATCCGAACCGACCTGCGGCTGTCCCCGGTGCCGCTGAGCAAGGCGGCGGAGACGATGCTCGCGACGGTCGTCCGCGAGGGCATCACCAACATGCTGCGCCACAGCTGCGCGTCATGGTGCCGGATCGAGCTGTGCGAGGAGGATGAGCTGGTCCGGATGACGCTGACCAACGACGGCACCCAGACCAGCATGAGCTTGCTGCCAAACCTCGGCGAGGGTGGCAACGGCCTGGGCAATCTCGGCGCTCGAGCCCGGGATCTGGGCGGCGCCGTCAGCGCGCGAACCACCTCGGACGGCGCTTTCGAGCTGACCGCTCTGCTGCCGCGGTCAGAGCCAACCGGCGTCGCGGGCGATCCGCATGGCATCGACCCGATTGCGGGCGTTGAGTTTGGTGACCGCCGTGGTCAGGTAGTTGCGGACGGTGCCGGTCGATAGGAACAGTTGCTGCGCGATGTCAGGGATGTCCTCTCCCCGGGCGGCAAGCCCCAGAACCTCGGTCTCGCGCGCGGTGAGCGGGTTGTCACCGATCTGCAGGGTCGCCACCGCCAGCTCCGGGTCGAACACCTGGCGGCCGGCGGCCACTATCCGGATCGCGTGAGCCAACTCGCCGGGGTCGGCATCCTTCAGCAGGAAGCCGGACACGTGTGCCTTGAGCGCGCGGCGAAGATTTCCCGGGCCGCCCAGGCTGGTGAGGATGATGGTGCGGCAGTCCGGCAATCGCTCGTGCAGCTGCGCGGCCGCGTCCAGGCCGTCCAGTCCGGGAAGGTTGACGTCGAGGATCGCGACGTCGGGCCGGACCCGCAACGCGGTTTCCACTACGCTCGATCCTTCGGCCAGCTCCGCGACGACCTCCAGGTCGGACTCCAGCTCAAGGAGCTTCACCAGCGCCTTGCGTAACAGCAGCATGTCCTCGGCCAGCAGAATACGGACCACGATTCCCTCACCCCGTACTTAGAGAACGACCACCTTCGACGATCTTACCGACGGCGATGGGTTCCGCCGGAATCCGTAAGTTCCGGCATGCGGGCGGGTGGGGAGATCGTGGTCCGTGACGGCCGGGCCGGTTATGCGGCCGGCAACGTTCCGTGCAGGAACAACGCGCCGTCCGGAACGCTGCCGGGGATGCGTGGATCGATCAGCGGCGGCACCGGACGACCCAGGGCGACCGCTGTCTCCGCGGTGCTCACCAGGCGCGGGGTCCACCCAGCCGAGCGCAGCCAGTTCTCCGGGTCACCGGGGCCGCCCTTCACCAGGGCGTCGTACTTGAGACCCGTGCTGTCGGCGGCCTCCGCGTTGCTGCCACCCATCATCGCGGCCTCGATGTGGTCGGTGATCAGCTCGCCGCCGGCCGCCGACAGGCTGCTGATCTGGGCCAGCAGCCGGTGGTTGTCCTCCGGGCTCAGGTAGTGGAGCAGGCCTTCGAGCAGCCACACCACCGGGCGGGCCGGGTCGAAGCCGGCCTGCCGGAGAGCGGCCGGCCAGTCGGTGCGCAGATCGGCGGGAATGGTGATCCGCTCGCACGACGGCCGGGCCGCGTTCGCCCGCAGCACACCGTCCTTGAACTCCATCAGCTCAGGCAGGTCGACCTCGAAGAGGCGAGTGCCGACCGGCCAGTCCAGCCGGAACGCCCGGGTGTCGAGCCCTGCGGCCAGCACGACCACCTGCCGGAGGCCGGCCCCGGTGGCCGCCGTGAGCACGTCGTCCATCCAGCGGGTCCGGATGGCGACATAGTCACCCATCGCCGTGAACGGGTTGGCGAGCACGTCACCGGCGTCCACGACATTGCGCTGCGCCGCCGCGTAGGGCGCGTCGGCACCGGTCGCGGCCAGGAAGGCGGACGCGAGATCGTCACGGAAGAGCGGGTCGGCACGGTCGCCCTCGAGCGCCCGGCTCCAGGTGGCCCCGATGGCGGTCCAGCTGACCGGCGGCATCTCGACGGTGGGGGTTTCGGTCATGGTGGTACCTCGCTTCCGAAGGTTCACGACGCGGCGACCCGCGTCTCCAGGTTGCGGATGAGTTCCGCCGGGCTCGGCATGGCGGCGATCTCGGCGCTGATCCCGAGCGCCCTGGCCGCGTACTCCGGGCGATGCAGCAGGTCGAGCAGCGCGGCCCGCAACGATCCCGGGCTGCGTTCCGCGGGCAGCAGCCCCCGGCCGGCGCCGGCTGCGGCGATCTGATCCGCCCACAGGCTCTGGGTGGTGGCGGATGCCTCCGGCAGGACCAGTTGCGGCACGCCTCGGGCCAGGGCGGTCATCGAGGAGCCGGCGCCACCGTGCTGGACGAGCACGGCGGACGTCCCGAGCAGCGCGCCGAGCGGGACCGGCCGGGTCAGCCGGACGTTCGCCGGCAGGGCCGCGCCGCCGAGTACGACGGGGTTGGCCAGGGCCAGGACGATTTCCACGTCCAGGTCGGCCACCTCGGTCACGAGCTGTCGCGCGAATCCACCGGCGGCATCCGTGGCGATCCCCCCGGTGACGCACACCCGGGGCCGTTCCGGATCCGCGGCGGTCCAGGCAGCCAGCGCGCCAGGTCCGTTGTAGACGGTGTATCGCATCGGGAGCCGCGGGACCGGATGCGACACCGCCAGCGACGGCGGCGTCGCGTCGATCCAGACGTCGCCACCGATCCGGGGGCGCAGCCCGAAACGCTGGAAAAGCCGCTCGTACGCGGGCGGCACCTCCTCCTCGTGAAGGAAGTACAGCCCCAGCGGCTGGCACCAGTTGTGAGCCACCGCCGGCACCCCGGCGGCCTCGGCGGCGACCAGGCCGGCGACCGCGCCGACGTCGTGCACCACCAACTGCGGACGCCACCAGCGGGCGTACGCCACCAGGTCGTCGGCCAGCGCATCGGCCAGCGCGAGGACCTGGTCGGCCCAGCTCAGCCGTTTCTCCTCGGCCCAGTTCAGCGGGCCGCTCGGCCACTGCGCCGGAACCCGGCGGGCGCGGGAACCGGATGGCGGCGCCGCCCACCGGGCGAACGCGTCGCCGGCCGCGGCGGCGCCGATCGGGACGGCGATGAGCCCCGCCTCGGCGACCTTCGGCAGCGCTTGCGGCCGAGCCGCGACCCGCACCTCGTGCCCGGCCAACTGTGCCGCCCAGGCGAGGGGGACGGTCCACGGCACGTGTGCCGGCCCGTGCGCAACGAAGAGTATGCGCACCGGGATCACTCCGCCGGCTGTCCGGACCGCTTCCGGCCGGGTAGCGCGAGAACCGGGAGAAGTGTCACCGCGCTGATGCCGAACGCCCACCAGAAGGTTCCGCGGAACCCCTCGGTGGCCGAGCCGCCGGCCAGGTGACGCTGCAGAACGATGGCGAGGCCGGCAACACCGGCGGAACCGCCCAGCCGGTGCAGCACATTGGTGAAGCCGGCCGCACGCGGCATCATCGGCGGCGGCACGCTCCGGAACACCGCGGTCATGGCCGGCGTCATGGTGGCGCCGATCCCGACACCCCGGACGAACAGCGCGGCGGCGAGCAGCACGTCGTTCGGGGTGGCCGACACCAGCGCGAACGGAATCGTCCCGAGCAGGGCCAGCGCGATGCCGCTCAGCACGATCGGGCGGATCACGCCGAGCCGGTCGGCCAGCTTGCCGGCGAAGAGCATCGACACCGCGACACCCAGGTCCGCGGGGATCAGCATCAGGCCGGCCCGCAGCGGGCTCATCCCCTGATCCAGCTGGTAGTAGAGCGGCAGCAGGAAGGTGGTGCTGAACAGCGCCGCGCCGAGCAGGAAGGAGACCGTCACCGCGACCCCGAAGCCACGGATCCGCAGCAGGCCCAGATCGAGCAGCGCGGTGCCGCGATACCGCATGGCATGCCAGACGTACCCACCGATCAGCAGAAGCCCGGCGACCACGGCGAGGCCGGCCCTCTTGCCGAGCCCCGACGCCGCCGCCTCCGAACCGCCGTAGACCAGCGCGGCAACGCCGGGGCAGGCCAGTAGCAGGCCGACGACGTCCAACCGGGCGTCTCCGCGCGCCGGTGTCGGCGGGAGAACCCGGGCCGCCAGCACCAGCGTCACCACTCCGATCGGAACGTTGACGAGGAAGATCCAGGGCCACGCGAACGCGCTGAGGATCAGACCGCCGAGCACCGGGCCGAGCAGCGGGGCGAAGGTGAGGGGCAGGACCAGGAGGCTCATCACGCGGCCCAGCCGGCTGGGCCCGGCCGCCTGCGCGATCATCGCCTGGCCGAGCGGCTGGATGAGCCCACCGGCCAGGCCCTGCAGGACGCGGAAGAAGATCAGCGCGCCGATCGACCAGGAGAGCGCGCACAGCGCGGAGGCGCTGACGAAGAGCGCGACCGAGGTCATCCAGACCTGGCGTGCGCCGAACCGTTCGGCGGCCCAGCCGCTGATCGGAGCGATGAGCGCGAACGCGAGCAGGTACCCCGTCGTCACCCATTGCACCGTGGCCAGCGGAGTGCCGAAGTCCCGGCGGATGGCGTTCACGCCGACGCCGACGATGGTGGCATCCAGAACGGCGACGATGGTGCCGAGGATCAGCACGACGCCGAGCTTGATGAGCGCCGGATCCAGTCGCTCGGGTGGTGCGGAAACGTCGTTACGAGTGGTGATCGCCACGGTTATCTCCTACCCGGGGAAGGGGTGCGGCCGTCGTCACGGCAGCAGGACGACACGACCGAGCTGCGTACGCTCTTCCATCAGGCGATGTGCCTTGGCCGCCTCGGTGAGCGGCAGCTCCGCGTGCACCACCGGGCGTACGGCGCCGGACGAGACCAGGTCCACCACCTCACGAGCCGTCTCGGCGATGGCCGCCACGTCGGCGTCGAGAGCGGACATGGTGAAATGCGTGACGTACCGGATGCCGGCGAGCTCCTCCATCGAGACCGTGGGGAGCGACTTGCCGCCACCGGCCGAGCCATAGAAGACCAGCCGGCCGTACGGGCGCAGCAGCGCGATACTGCGGCCGGTGATGTCCGCGCCGACGCTGTCCAGGACGACGTCCACGCCGGCCCCGCCGGTCACGGCACGCACCTGCTCGTCCCAATCGTCCCGGCTGTAGTCGACACCGTGCTCGGCGCCGAGTTCCCGAGCGAAGCCGAGTTTCTCCGCCGAGTTGGCAGCGGCGATCACCCGGCCACCGCGCGCCACCACCATCTGGACGACCAGGTGCCCGATCGCCCCGGCGGCCGCGTGCACGAGCACCGTCTCCCCGGCCGCGATCCGAGCCGCTTTGACCACCTCCAGCCCGACCTGGGCCGGCGAGGAGAGCATGGTGGCCTCGGCCGCCCGCATCCCGGCCGGGACGTGGACCAGGTCACGAGCGCGGGCCAGCACCTGGTCGGCGAAGGCGTTCTGGAAGATGATGCTCGCCACCCGATCACCCGGACGGACCCCGGTGACGCCCTCGCCGATCGCGTCCACCACCCCGACGGCGTCTCCGCCGGGCGAGGCCGGCAGCGGGACGCTTCGAGCGTAGAAGACGCCCTGCCGTTCCTGCAGGCCGCCGAAGTTCACTCCGACGGCCTCCGTACGGATCCGGACCTGCCCGGGGCCGGGCTCAGGCGGCGGCACCTCGTCCACCCGTAGCACCTCGGGGTCGCCGTGTTCGTGATAACGGACGATGCGCATACCTGGCCTCTCTCCGACGCCGGTGAATTCGGACCGGGCCAGCATGTTCGAGCCGACTCGCGCCGGCCTCGAACAGCGCTGGACGCTCAGGTCCGGTCCGGGACCACTCCGGCGAACAGGTCGGTCTCCGGCAACTGCGTCGGCACCGCCGAGGAGACCAGGTGGTAATCCTCGGTGGGCCAGACCTTCATCTCCAGGTCAAGCGGGCACGACAGCTCCGGGCCGTCCGGGTTCACCTGCGTCTCATGGGCCAGCAGGGCGGCGCGCCGGATCGGGAAGTACTCGGCGCACTCGACGCGGGTGGTCACCTCCCAGGTCGGCCAGTCCTCCGGCCAGGCCGCCAGCACGTCGCCGGCCGGCGAGTCCAGCCCGGCATCGACCATGGCCCGGTGGATGGCCTCGAAGTAGTCCCGGTTGAAGGCGCAGGTGTAGTAGAGCTTCTGTGGACTCCACACCGGACCACAGTCGTGGAAGCGGGACGAATCGCTGGCGGCCAGGAAGGCGGCCACCGCGACCTGATGGGCCTTGACGTGGTCGGGATGTGGGTAGCCGCCGTTCTCGTCATACGCGATCATGACGTGCGGCCGGAACTCGCGGACCGCCTGGACCAGCGGCCGGAGCGCGACCTCCATCGGTTGCGCGGCGAAACTGTCCGCCGGCACGGCTCCGTCGGTGACCAGGCCGGAATCGACGAAACCGAGGAATCGTTGCTGCACCCCAAGGATCTCGCGGGCGCGAGCCATCTCGGCCTGGCGCCGCGCGGGCAGTTCGGCCCAGACCTCCGGACGGTCCAGCGCCGGGTTGAGCACGCTGCCGCGCTCGCCGCCGGTCATCGTGCAGACCAGCACGTCCGCGTTCGCCCGGGAGTACTTCACCAGCGTGGCGGCGCCCTTGCTGGACTCGTCGTCCGGGTGCGCGTGCACGCTGAGCAGCCGCAGCCCGGACAGATCGGTACGGGTGGGTTGGGTCATCGGGCATCTCCATTGACGAGCGTCCCAGCATTCGCGGGAGCGGTTCTGGGCGAGGGCTTTCCTGGGGCGTGCCGCGGGTACATCGCGGCGGGGATCAGGGTCAGTACGGCGAACGCGACCACCCAGCCGAACGTGTGGCCGAACGCCACGTCCACGGTGGAATCGCCCAGCGCCGTCTGCAGGATGATGGCCAGCACGGCGGTGCCGATCGAGCCGCCGATCCGGTTCAGGACGGTACGTACCCCGGTGGCGGCCGGAACCTGCGCGCGGGTGACCGACGTGTAGGTGGCGGCCGCGTTCGGCGGCACCACCGCGCCGAGCCCGAGCCCGCGCACGAAGAGCGCGCCCACCAGCAGATGCAACGGCGGATGGGATCCGGCGAGCAGGAACGGGACGGTGCCCGCGACGATGGCCGCGATGCCGAGCAGGGAGACCGTGCGAGGGCCGTGCCGGTCGGTCCACCGGCCGGCGAACGGGGCGACCACGGCCATGCCGAGCGCCTGCGGGGCCAGGGCGAGACCGGCGGCCAGTGGGGTCAACGCATATGCCTGCACCAGGTACAGCGGAGTCAGCAGCATCGACCCATACAGCGCGGCGCCGATCAGGAAGGTGTTGACCGCGGCGAGGGTGAAGCCGCGGCCGCCGAACAGGCTCAGGTCGAGCAATGGCGTCCGGGTGGTCCGCAGGGCGTGCACCACGTAGGCGATCAGCGCCGCGACACCGCCGCCCAGCAGGACCGCACGGGCCACCGGGTCCCCGCCCGGCCCGCTCAGCGAGAGCCCGTAGACCAGGGCGACCAGGCCGGGCGGAAGCAGCAGCAGACCAAGCCCGTCGACGCGCAGCGTGCGATCCCGCTCGGCGTCGTCCGGCGGGACCAGCCGTGCGGCCAGCACGAGAGCGGCAACACCGATCGGCAGGTTGACGAAGAACATCCAGCGCCAGCCGGGTCCGGTGGCGAGCAGGCCGCCGAGGACCGGCCCGGCGATCGGCGCGAGCGAGACCGGAGTGGTGATCAGTCCCACCAGCCGGCCGATGCGTGCCGGGCCGGCTATCCGCGCGATCAGTGCCTGGCCGACCGGCTGCATGAGCCCGCCGCCGAGGCCCTGCAGCACGCGGAACGCGATCAGCGCGCCGGCCGAGGTGGCGAGGCCGCTCAGCGCCGAGCCGAGGATGAACACGGCGACGGCCAGCAGCCAGAGACGTTTGCCGCCGAGGCGGTGGACCAGCCAGCCGGAGATCGGCGCGACCAGCGCGACGGCCAGCAGGTAGCCGGTGGTCACCCACTGAACGGTGATCAGGTCGGCATGCACGCCGCCGGCCACGGCACCGATGCCGACGCTGACGATCGTCGTGTCCAGCTGCGCCAGCACCGCGCCCAGGACGAGCACGGCCGCGACACGGAGGAGCCCGGGATCAAGGCGATCACTCATAAAGGCAAACTTATGTCGAGAACGTTTTTATGTCAAACATAATTTTATGTTTGACATAAACTGGCTACCATGGCTGGATGACCAACGTGACGGGACTGCGTGAACAGAAGAAGCAGGCAACCAGGGACCGGCTCGCCCATCAGGCCACGGTTTTGTTCATCGAGCACGGCTTCGACCAGGTCACCATCGCCGACGTGGCGGCCGCGGCCGGCGTGTCGCGGATGACGGTCACCAATTACTTCCCGCTCAAGGAAGATCTCGTCTTCGACGCGCACGTGCTCGTCGAGGAGAGCCTCGCCGAGGCGGTACGCGGCCGCCGGCGCGGGGAGTCCGCCCTGCACGGGCTGCACCGGCAGTACCTGGCGGCGCTCGGCGGGACGTATCCGGTGCTCACCGGGCACTCGTCCGTGGGCTTCGCCCGGCTGGTGCACGAGAGCCCGCGGTTGCGCGCCCGGGAACGCGAGATCGACGAGCGGCGGGAGGAAGCCCTCGCCGCCGCGCTCGCCGCCGAGGCCGGCGACCGGAACGCCGACCACACCCGGGCGGTCGCTGCCCAACTCGCCGCCGCGCACCGGACGCTGTTCCGGCTGGTCCGCTCTCTGGTGCGCGACGGCGTGCCGCAGGACGAGACCGATCGCCGGGCCACCGCGGCGGCCACGATCAGTTTCGGGCTGCTGGAGCCGGTGCTCGGTGACTACCTCGTCCAGACGAGCTGACCGTCGCCGACCAGTCCGGCGAACTCGGTGAGCGCCGTGCGCAGCCGCCACCGCAGCCAGCGGGTGAGCGCCGCCCGGCTGACCGCCGGCCGACCCGCGGTGGCCTCGGCGGAGACGGCCACCAGCACACCGCCGTCGGCCCGCCGCTCGGTGGCGACACGCGCCCGCACGGTGGCGACCGGCCCCCGCGCACTGCGCCACTTCGCGACCACGGCGTCTCCAGGAAGCCGCACGCCGACACCCCCGGACGCCGTCACCAGGTCCACCAGACCATTCCGTACCGCCTCGGCCGGCATCGACACCAGCACCGTCGCGTCGGTCTGGACGGTCTGCGCCAGCAGCTCGTCATGACGCTCCGCGACCGCCTGAAGCTGCTCGAGCTGAGCCCGGCTGCCGGCCTCGATGCCGCGCAGCGCACGATCCGTGGCGTCGGCGTCGGCGTCGGCGTCGTCCGCGACCTTGACCACGTGCTCCAGCGTCACCGCGGTCGTGGTGGGCGACTCGGCGGTGAACGACCAACGCCCGCGGACCGACACGATCGGCGGCCGCGCCGGTCCGGCGTGGCCGAACTCGATGACCCGGGCGCACTCGTCGACCTTGCGCACGGCACGCCAGGATCGCACCTGGCCGCCCTCGGCGATAACCCACCGGTCCACCGTCTCGCCGCCCTCCGTGCCGGCGCTGATCTCGGCGTTCAGGTGAGAGGCGAAGAACTGCGGCGCCCGGTCCAGGCGGACCATCAAGTCGAAGCAGAGTGCCGCCGGAGCGGCCACGACCAGCGTGTCCCGGATCGTACGCGGGCCGAGTTTGATTTCCGAGCTGAGCGACATCGGCGTACCTCTTCTCTGTCCTGATCGACGACACCGCGAGTCTCGACCGCCTGCCTCGACGCGCGATCGAGGTTGGTTTGAGTGCGTCCGCGCAGCCTGGACCGGATCAGTTCCGACCCGAGAACAGGAAGCCGAGATGGCCGAAGAAAACCCGAAAGCGGTGCCCGTCACCACCCCGATGCTGTTGCGCGCGCTCCTGGCTTACAAGGAGACCAGCGTCCTGCGAACCGCGCTGGAGCTGCGGCTGTTCGACGCGCTCGCCGCAGGGCCGGCTGCCGCGGGCGAGGTCGCCCCGGTGATCGGCGCCCCCGAACGGTCCACCCGGATCCTGCTGCGCGCGCTGGCTTCGATCGGGTTCGTCGTGGAGAGCGGGCCGGCCGAGTCACCTCGGTACGACCTGCCGCCGGGTGGCCATGACCTGCTGGTCACCAGCAGCCCGCGGTACGCCGGAGGCGGAGCTCTGGTGGCGGCGTCACATCTGGAATGGGAGTCGATGGGTGCGCTGACCGACATCGTCCGTAGCGGCCGGACACCACTGACCGTCGACGCCGGCTCGCCAGGATTCGGTTACTGGCACGACTTCGCCGCCCACGGCACGTTCGCCACCCGTCCGGTCGCCGCCGGCGCCGCCGACGCGGTCCAGCAGTGGTCCGCGGGCCGGGACGGTCTGCGGATCCTGGAACTGGGATGCGGGCACGCGCTGTTCGGGCTGGAGATGTGCCGTCGTCTGCCGGGCTCGACGCTGACCGGCGTCGACTGGGAGGAGGTGCTGCCGGCCGCCCGCAAGAACGCGGCCGAGGCGGGTCTGGGTGACCGCACCACCCTGATCCCGGGCGATCTGTTCACCGTGGACCTGGCCGGGCCGTACGACGTCGTCGTGGCCGCCAACATGCTGCCGCAGTTCTCCCCGGAGGATGGCGCCCGGCTGCTCGCCCGGGGCGTCTCCGCGCTTGTGCCCGGAGGAATCGGGGTGGCGGCCGGCTTCACCGTCGGCGACCAGAGCGCGACCCGCGAGTACGGCGCCCGGATGTTGTCGTTGCTGATGCTGGCCTGGACCCAGCACGGCGAAGTGCCGACCACCGCCGGGTACCGCGACATCTTCGCCCGCGCCGGGATCCCCGATCCCACCGTGCTCGACCTGCCGGGCCTGCCCACGCGGCTGTTCCTCGGAAAGCGCGGGTGAGGACGATGGAATACGTCCCCCTGGGCTCACACGGGCTGATGGTCAGCCGGCTCGCCTTCGGCAACTCACTGACCCACGGCAATCAGATCGACGACACCGCGGCCCGGGCCTGCGTGCACACCGCGCTGGATGCCGGCGTGACGACTTTCGACACCGCCGACGTGTACGCCGCCGGCCGCGCGGAGACGGTGCTCGGCGACATCCTGCAGTGCCACCGGCGCAGTGACCTCGTCATCTGCACCAAGGTGGGCCGGTCCCGGCGCCCGAACCCCAACGAGGGCCGCCTGTCCCGCAAGCACATCCGGGAGTCCGCCGACGCCTCCCTGAGCCGGCTACGCACCGAGTACATCGACCTGTACCAGGCACATCGCTTCGACGAGCAGACCCCGCTCGAGGAGACGATGAGCACTTTCGCCGATCTGGTCCGGGCCGGCAAGGTGCTCTACGTGGGTGTCTCCGACTGGAGCCCCGCCCAGTTGCGCGCCGGCGTGAAGCTGGCCCGCGAGCTGCAGGTGCCACTGATCGCCGAACAGACCCAGTACTCGATGCTCTGGCGCGGCGCGGAGGGGCCGCTGGCACGGACGGCGGCCGACTGTGGTGTCGGGCTGATGGCCTGGTCGCCCCTCGCCGGTGGCGTGCTGACCGGCAAATACCGTCCCGGTCGGCCGCCGCCGTCCGGCAGCCGGGTGACCAGCGCCGACGGCGGCGCCACGTCGATGGGCCGATGGAACTACCTCGACCCACCGGTTCTGGAGGCGGTCGCCCGGCTACGCACGGTCGCCGAGTCTGCGGGGATGGAGCTGCCCGTGCTCGCGCTGGCCTGGACCCTTCGTAACCGCGCGGTGAGCACCGTCATCCTCGGCGCGTCCCGCCCCGAGCAGCTGGCCGGCAATCTGCGGGCGCTCGACGTCGATCTCGACGACGACCTGGTGCGGCGGGCCGACGAGGCGCTCGCCCCGGTGGTCAACTCACCCAAGGAGGAGACATGCGTACGCTGACCACCGACGTCCTCGTCGTGGGTGGCGGCATCGTGGGCCTCTCCGCCGCGCTCTTCCTGCGCCGGCAGGGACTCGAGGTGCTGCTCGCCGAACGGCACCGTGCCGAGTCGGTCCTGCCCAAGGGCCGCAACCTCAACGCCCGCACGATGGAGCTCTACCGGACCCACGGAGTAGCCGACGACATCCATGCCGCTCCGGGCTCGGTATTCGAGGAGTTCTCCCAGCGGTGCCGTGCCGTCTCGATCGCCGGCCGGGAGATCCTGCGCGAGACCCGGCCGGCCGCGGAGACCTTGGCCACGCTCAGCCCCAGCGAGTCCGCGCTGGTCGATCAGAGCGTCGCCGAGCCGATCGTGCGCGACCACGCCGTCCGGGCCGGTGCCGACGTCCGGTTCCACACCGAGCTGATCAGCTGGGAGCAGGACGCCGACGGGGTGGACGCGGTGCTGGCCGACCGGGAGAGCGGGCAACGCGTCATCGTCCGGGCGAGTTATCTCGTCGCCGCCGACGGCCACCGATCACCGATCCGCGAGAGGCTGGGCATCGGCCGTACGGTGCTGGCACCGTCGACACCGGTGGCGAGCGTGGTGTTCGAGGCCGATCTGAGCGAGCCGCTGCGGGACCGGCGAGTCGCCCTCTGGTACCTCGACGAACCGCGACCGGGCACACTCGTCACACCGCTCGACACGCTCGACCAGTGGCTCATGATCGTCCCGGCCGAGCCGGACGAGGATTTCACACCGGACCGGTGCCGCGATCTGTTTCGGGCCGCGGTCGGGCGACCGGACCTGCCGGCGCGAGCCGTGCCGGCGATCCCGGGCAGCAGCCGGCTCGCACACCCGTGGGAGCTGACCGCCTGGGTCGCCGAGCGGTACCGGGCCGGCCGGGTTCTGCTGACCGGCGACGCCGTGCACGTCATGCCGCCGACCGGTGGCCTGGGCGCCAACACCGGTATCCAGGACGCCCACAACCTGGCCTGGAAACTGGCCGCGACACTGCGCGGCGCCGCGGGACCGGGGCTGCTGGACACCTACGAGACCGAGCGGCGGCCGGTGGCCCGGCTCGCGGCCGACTTCGCCACGGTCCGGCAGAACGCCCGTACCGCGGGGCAGAGCGACCAGCAGGGGCCGCTGGACATCCTCGCGGTGATCATGGGATACGAGTACGGGGCCGAGGGCTCGCCGGCGGTCGCCGCGGCCCGGCATCCCAAGGAGCTCGACGGCGCGCCAGGCACCCGGGCGCCGCACACCTGGCTGTGCCGCGACGGCCGGGTGACTTCCACTGTGGATCTGCTGACCGGCGGTTTCACCGTGCTGACCGGACCGGACGGGAGTGCCTGGGCCGAGGCGGCCGCCCGGGTGCCCGGTGAGCCCAGCCTCGCCGCCATCCGGGTGGGCACGGATGTCACCGATCCGGCCGGGGCCTGGCCGGGGGCCTGGAGCCTGCCTCCCGGCGGCGCCGTCCTGGTGCGGCCGGACGGCTTCGTGAGCTGGCGATCAGCCGCCGGCGAAGTGGCCCGGCCGGAGGCGCTGATCACGGCACTGAACCGGGCGTTGCACCGCTGAACACGGTACGGGCGCGGGGATCGAATCCCCGCGCCCGTACGCCAGATGATCTGCCCATGCGATGAGGGCCGGATTTCTCCCGAAATCCGGCCCTCGCGTTGTTCCGTCCGGCTCAGCCGGCATCCGGCAGGGCACTCACGAGCGCCTGGAACTGCGGCTCCCACTCCTGGGTGAAGCGCTGGCGCACCGGCTCCGGCATCCGGCCCAGCATGACGGTGCGCTGCTGCGGTGATGCACAGCTGACCACCATCGGCATCTCGGTGGCCATTTCCGCCGGGGTGTGGCCCTTCGCCAGCTCAGCGCCGAGCGCCGCGAACGCCTCCGGCGACACTTGCTCCTCCAGCACCGGGACCATCGTCTTCTCCTCCAGCACCAGATGGTCCACCAGCATGGCGTCGAAGGCGGTGACATCGGCCCGCAAGCGGGCCACCCGGTCCGGCCACGTGCCGGGGGTGCCGTCGCAGGCGAGCCCGGACAGCCCGAGATCGATGTCGGCCAGGTAGGTGTCGAGCTCGGCGTGCTGGTCCTCGATCTCGTCGACCTCGTGGCGCAGATCCGGGCGCTCCGCGAGAACGACCGGCCAGACCAGGCGATCCTCCACGTCGTGGTGCCGATCGAGGATGCCGGTGAACACGTGCCACCAAGCGGTGAGCCGCTGGACGGCCTCGGTGTCACCCACCGGGGTGGCACCCAGCCGACGTGCCAGCTCCGGCACGGTCTGCCGGATCAGCGTATGGGTGAGCAGGAATCCGGTCATGTCGTTACGGGTACGCGACATCGTCAGTTCCTCCAGGTCTTCGGATCATGTAACGAACTTGCATGGGTTTTCCGCCGCGGGTGGGAATCAGCCGACCGGGATGTCGAACAACGCGACCGACCCGCGCACCGCGATCCGCGCATCCGGGAACCGGCTCAACACCTCGTCGCGCAGCTGGTCGAGCGAGTCGTCCGCGTTGTTCATTGGCCCGTTGGCGTCATTGAGGTTGCGCAGCGCCTTGGGGGCGAGCTTGCCGTGCGGCACGCCGTGTGCGAGCACCGTCGATCCGAAGATCCGCCCACCGGGAGCGACGTACGGCCGGACGTGGTCGAAAACGGTCGCCTTGTGCGCCATTCCACCGGGCAGGCAGTGCAGCAGGAAGTTCATCGCCACCGAGTCGAACCGGACATCGCCCAGGTCCAGCGGCGCCAGCACGTCCCGCTTGAGCAGACGGGGCTGCAGGTGCGCGATGCGCGCACCCGCCTTGCGCAGCACCCCCTCGTTCAGGTCGAGCAGCGTCACCTGCGGGGTGAGCGTCGGGAACACGGTCCGTTCGAGGAACCAGCCCGTACCCGGTCCGAGGTCGAGGTGCCGGGCGCCGGCTGAGCGCTGGTAGAGCCGCAACATCTCGTCCCGGGGGCAGTTCCAGACCACCGGGCAGACCAGGCCCAGGACCCACAGGTCGTAGGTGGACAAGATCCGGCTGGTGTACGGCGCGGCGCCGGCGAGCACCTCGTCGGCCGGTGTGCGCGGCAGGGTTGTCATGGTCGTTCCTCTCGTGATCGGGTCACCGGCCACCGGCCACGACTAGTACCTGGCCGGTGGTGTTGCCATTGGCCGCCGAGCCGAGCATGACCACGGCGTTGGCGATGTCTTCCGGCAAGCTGAGCCGGCCCGTCGGGGTACGGCTGAGCTCTCGTTCGCGGATCTCGGCGGGCAGCCCGGTCCGGACTCGCCGGGTGCTGGTCAGGCCGGGGCACACGACGTTGACCAGGATTCCGTCCGGCCCGACGTCACAGGCCAGGCTGCGGGCGAAACCGTGCAGGGCCGACTTGGCCGCCGCGTAGAATTCCTGACCGCGCTGGCCGTCCAGCGCGACATGCGAGGAGATGAGCACGATGCGGCCCCAGCCACGGGCCCGCATACCGGGTACCGCCAGCTGAACGGTGCGCAGGGTGCGCGTCAGGTTGTCGTCGAGGAAGCCGTCCCACTCGGCGGGCGGGACGTCCTCGAAGTGCCGCTCCGTTGGGCGCCGGGGTGCCCACCGGACGGCGTTGGCGACCAGCACGTCGACTCCGCCGAGCTGTTCCTCGACGGCGGCCACCGCCGATTCGGCGGTGGCCGGCTCGGCCAGCGAGTAACGCACCGGGAGAGCCAGTCCTCGCTCCGAGCCCAGTTCGGCCGCTAGCCGCTCGGCGGCCTCCCGGTCGTCTCGGTAGGTCAGCGCGACCCGGGCCCCCTCGGCGGCGAACGCGCGAGCGGTCGCCGCTCCGATGCCGGACGAACCGCCGGTCACCAGAACGGTGCGTCCCTTCAGACCGGTATCCACGACCCGTTCCTCTCTGTCTGGCGTCAACTGATCAAGGCTCGGCGTCAGCTGATCGAGGCCGGCGCGAGGTGGTGGACGGGCGCCAAGGCGCGGTCGAGCCCTTCGCGGTCCAGGTGTGCGCCGCGGGCGGCGACGTAGCCGTCCGGGCGTACGAGGATCCAGCCACCCGGGCCCAGCCCGAGGCCCGCGCGCAGCGCGCCGTTGTCGTCGGCGATGTCACCGGCCGGGCCGACCGTGCGGACGGTCAGCCAGTCACCGGCACCGGGCGCGGCCGTGGCGACCGCGAGCGCCGCCTCGTCGCCGGCTCCGACGGCAAGCGTCCAGCCGACCTCGCGCAGCTCGGCGTGCCACTGCCGGCACGCCGAGTCGTCAGGTGCCGCACCGGCGGCCGCGCTGGCCCGCTCGCCCGGCGCCGGGCCACGGAACCGGCTCCCGGCCCGCACGGTCAGCGGGCTGTCCGGGTAGGCCAGGGTCAGCCCCGAGATGCCCGACAGCACCTGCCGTTGCACCCGGCGACGCAGCGGCGAGACGTTCCGGATCACTCCGAAGACGATCGGCAGCGCGATCCCGGCCATTACGTTCTTCAACTGCACCAGGAACGTCGCCTTGCGGGTCGAGCCCAGCAGCCGGGCGCCGATCGGCACCCGCTCCGCGCTGTAACTGTCTAGCAGGGCCGGCCCCGCCTGCCGGCGGGCGACCATCGCGAGCTTCCAGGCCAGGTTGTACGCCTCCTGGATGCCGGTGTTCATCCCCTGCCCGGATGCCGGGCTGTGCACGTGCGCGGCGTCGCCGGCCACGAACACCCGGCCCTCGCCCATCTTCGGGACCATCCGCTGCTGGAAGGTGAAGACCGAGGTCCAGGTCGGTTCGCCGACCGTGACCGGCCGGCCGAGACCCGTGCCGAGTTGCCCGGCGAACCGCTGCGCGATCACCGGGGAGGGGGTGTCCGGGGCGGCGACGGTCGTGTCCAGCAACCGCCACCGGCCACCGCGCCGGAACGGCACCATCATCAGCGCGTGCCCGCCGCTGTGAATCCAGTAGATGCTGTCCCGGGGCAGGCCCGCGTCGACCGGGGCGTCGGCGAGCATCCACGTCTCACTGGACTCACCGATCAGTGGCAGGTTCAGGGCCTTGCGGACCGTGCTGTGCCCACCGTCGCAGCCGACCAGCCAGCTGACCTCGGCCTGCTCGATCCCACCGTCGGAGTGTCGTAGGGCGATCCGTACGGTCCGATCGTCCTGGCTCAGCGTCTCCAGCCGGATGTTCCACTCGACCTGGACACCCAGTCGCTCCACCGAGGCCCGCAGCACCGCCTCGGTGTCCACCTGCTCCACTATCGCGGTGAACGGGAACCGGGTCGGCATCGTGGAGTAGTCCGCGCCCAGGCGCACCAGCCGGCGGCCGCCGGCGAACATGGTGAACGCCCGGATCTGCTGCGCCTGGTCGAGGATCTCGGCGATCACACCCATCTGGTCGTACGTCTCCAGGGTGCGCGGGTGGGTGGCAACGGCACGGCTGGTGCGGGCCGGGCCGGGCGCGGCGTCGATCAGCCGCACCCGCAATCCCCGCCGGGCCAGTTCGTGGGCCGCGGTCAGCCCGACCGGGCCGGCGCCGACCACCAGCACCCAGTCCTCAGACATCGGAGGGTGCTCCGCCGACCACCTCGTACAGGCCGGGCTCGACCGAGGCCAGGGCGCCGAGACCGCGGACCCGGGCCTGGAAGTCGTCGCTGCGCACGGCCCGCTGGTGCGACTCGGCGTCGTCCCATTCGGCCATTTCGATGAAAACGTTCGGCTTGCCGACCGACCGCAGGACGGACGACGAGCGGTAGCCCGGCTGCCGCTCCATGAACTCGGTGAGCGACTCCTTGATTCGCCAGAACTCGGCGACGTCACCGTTGACGGTCAGTTTGTTCACGAAGGTCACCATCGGAAGGCTCCTGTCGGTTGAGGGTCAGCGTGTGGTCGTGGCGCCGTGCAGCCGGGCCCGTACCGCCTTGCGATCGACCTTGCCGTTGGGCGATCGGGGCACGGTCGACAGCCACTCGAACGAGCGGATCCGCTCGTGGGCGGACAACCTGTCGTTGGCGGCATCGACGATGCGGCCGAGGTCGGCATCGTCGGCCGGGACGACGCCCGCCCAGACCTGTGCGCCGCTGAACTCGTCGGGACGGTCGGCCACGACGCAGTCCGCGACGCCTGGCAGCTGCGCGAGCACCCGCTCGATCTCGCTCGGCGAGACGAGCTCGTTGTCGACCTTGAAGACGTCCTTGATCCGGTCGACCAGGAACAACCGGCCGTCGGCGTCCTGGTGACCGACGTCGCCGGTGTGGAACCAGCCGTCCGCGTCGATCTCCGCCGGATCGGTGACGCCGAGATAGCCGGCCATCAGCTGCGGGCCGCGCAGCAGCACCTCTCCGGGTTCACCGGGCGGCACGTCCTTGCCGGTGTCCAGCGCGACGATCCGGCATTCGGTGTCGCGCACCGGCAGGCCGACCGAGCCCGGCCGGTTTGCCAGACCCCGGTCGTTGTGGCTCAACGGGGACAGCTCGGCCAGGCCGTACCCCTGAATGATCGGCACCCCGAGGGCCGCCCCGAGGCGCTGCGCGACGGCCGGCCCCAGCGCCGAGCCGCCCGAGGCGACCACCCGTAACCGTGGGCCGGGGGAAATGCCGGCGAGACGTTCGTCGGCGGCCAAGCGGGCCAGCCGGACCGGCAAGCTGAACAGGTGGGTGGCGCCGGCGCGCACCGACGCGGCGAGCGCACCCACCGGGTCCTCGTCCCGGCACAGCTCCTGTGCCGCGCCGGCCCGGACCGCGGCGTTCAGGTGCATGAGGTGGTAGAGCGGCAGGTGGTTGAGGCAGACCGAGTCGGCGTCCAGGTCCAGCGCCTCGGCCGCCTGACCGGCGTTGACCACCAGGTTGCGATGCGTCAACAGGACACCCTTCGGTGGCCCGGTGGTGCCGCTGGTGAACTGCACGCACACGACGTCGTCCGGCTGCCGTACGACTGGTTCCGGAACCGCCGAGCCGGCCAGTCCGACCAGGTCGGCGATCGGGCGGGTGCCGTCCGGTCCCGGACCGTCGAGCACGTAGATCGTCTCCAGGTCAGGCAGGTCGTCCCGGACCGTGACCAGGTGCCGGGCGACCGCGGCCGGCACGCAGGCGATCCGGATCCCGGCGGTGCGGAAGACGTGCTCCAGCGCACTTCCCCGCATCATCGGATTGATCAGAACGACCTGATTACCGCTGCGGGCGGTTCCGTAGAACAGCACCGGGAAGATCGGCGCAAGGACCGCGGCCACCCCGATCCGCACGGCTGACGTACCGACGGTGCCCTGCAGCGCCGCGGCGAACCGGTCGACCCGCTCGTCGAGGTCGCCGAACGTCATCTCGTCGTGCCCGGCACGAACCGCGAGCCGATCACCGAAGCGGGCGGCGGCGAGTCGCGCCAGGCTGTCCAGTGTGGCCGGCTCAGCCATCCGCGCGCTCCTCGGCGTACGCCTTGGCCAGCCGCAGGTTGCTCATGCTGTTCGCACTAAGAACCTTGCGCAGGTAGTTGCGCGCGTCCTGCACGGTGCTGCCAGCGCCGAGGATGCCCAGCGCCGACGGCTTGATCGTGGCCGTGTGCCGGGCGGCGGCGATGACGCCCTCCGGGGTCCGGGTGAACTTCCAATGCCCGGTGTGGCCGTCCAGGAGCGCCGGCAGCCGCGTCTGTTTGTAAACGATGATCTCGGGCTCAACGGCGATCCGCACCGACCGGGTGGTGTGTGACGAACCGTCCGGCGTGCTCGTCTCCATGTCGAAGAACTGCACCTGCGGCGCGGGCTCCTCGATGTCCAGCTTGGCGATGTGCGGGATGCGCTCCTCCCACTTGTCCGCCTCCCAGAGGTAGTCGTACGCGTCCTGGATGGAACCGGCGATGAACAGCGGGTCCTCGAACGAGATCACCAGCTGCTCCAGCTCGGCCCGGTTCTCCGCGCCGTAGGCCAGCGTGGCGAGGCAGTCTTGGTGCCCCCGGCGCAGGCGCTCGGTGAGCTCGCCGACCAGATGCTCCGAGCCGGCGGCCACGGTGAAGTCGTGGTGGTTGCGGACCAGGGTCTTGCCGTCGGACTGCGGCTGGAACCTCCACTCACCGCTCAGCTGAGTGAACGGCTCCTCCGGCTGCTCGTGCCGGAAGCGGATCAGGGAGCCGTCCTCGCTGGTGACCCGCCGCTCGCGCCAGGTGCGCACAGCCGCGTCCCCGGACAGTGACCAGTGCTGCAGGATCTGCTCGTCGCCGTCAGTGCCGAGCACCTCGGTGTGCACGGAGGTCCGGTGCAGCTGCGTCCAGAGCGTGAGGTCGGTCAGGACCGCGCGGACGTCGGCGGCGGGTGCGGCCACCAGCAACTCGTCGGTGACGGAGAACGTCTCGGTGTTGGTCATCGGGCTTCCTCTCGGGTCGAGGCCTGCGATTCGCCGACCATGCTCGGAGGCCCGCCTGGAGTCGGCGTGGAGCACCACTCGACGCCGGCCGCTGCAGCACGACTCGAACGCGCCTTGAGTACGTCGGCCGATGCTCGCTGCAGACGCCGCGCCGACCGGCACGGTGGCAGGAGAACGGAGAAATCGTGACCATCCAGATTCAGACCGAGTCCGAGACGGCCGTGCAGTTCGCCGCCGTGTACGCCCGGGTCCAGCAGTTCTACGCCCGGCACATGCAACTGCTCGACGCCGGCGAGGCCGAGACCTGGGCCGCCGACTTCACCGAGGACGCGACCTTCTCGGTGCCGACCCTCCCCGAGCCGGTACGCGGCCGGGCGGCCCTGGCTGCGACCGTGCGGTGCAGCGCCGACACCCTGCGCGAGCTCGGTGAGCAGCAGCGGCACTGGCCGGGCGTGTTCGACGTGGCGCCCGGTCCGGACGGCGAGGTGATCGTCCGGTCGTACACCGTCGTCTATGCCTCACCGGCCGGCGGCGAGTCGCGCGTGCACCGGGTCTGCGCCTGCACCGACGTGCTGGTCCCCGTCGACGGGGAGCTGAAGGTCCGCGAGCGGCGGGTCACCCGCGACGACCTGCGCTGAGTGGTCGAGCGGTACTCCAGCGGCCCTCTGGAGCGGCTCCCTAGCCTGCCGCCATGACTCAATCTCAACAGTTCGCAGGACAGGTAGCGCTGGTGACCGGCGCCAGCGGAGAGATCGGCGGCGCCATCGCGGCTGAGCTCGCGGCTCGCGGTGCGGCGGTGGCGGTCAACTATCGCAATTCGGCCGACGCGGCGGCCAAGGTCGTCGCCGGCATCGAGGAGCACGGCGGCCGGGCGATCGCCGTCCGCGCGGACGTGACCGACACGGACGGCACCGCCGCCCTGGTCGGCGAGGTGGAGAGCACTCTCGGGCCAATCGATCTGCTGGTGCTCAACACCACCGCCTTCACCACGCACCTGCGCGGGCCGTTCCTCGGCCTTCAGGTCGACGACCTGGTCGAGAACATGGCCGCGCAGGCCCGGGCCGCGCTGCGTCCGGTCGCGGCCATCGCCCCCGGCATGGTGCAGCGCGGCCGCGGCTCGATCGTCTTCATCTCGGACAGCTTCGCGCGCACCGAGAAGGTCGGCACGATCGGGCACGGCGTCGCCAAGGCGCCGATGGAGTCGGCGATGAAGCACCTCGCTCTCGAGCTGGGGCCGGCCGGGGTACGGGTCAACACCGTGATCCCGGGCGCCACCCGTAGCCCGAACCTGGACGCCTCCACCCGCCTCCAGCACGAAGGCCGCCTCGCGCCGGTCATCGAGGCCACCCCGTTGCGCAAGATCGCCGAGCCGCAGGACGTAGCGAACGCGGTCGCCCTCCTCGCTGGCCCGGACTGTGGCCACGTCACCGGCGCGTTCCTGCCCGTCAGCGGCGGTTACCTCGTCATTTGAGTCGCTCGTACCGCGATCGGAGTCACTGTGTCGGAAACCACGAATCTCATCCGGACCACCACCTCGGCGCCCACCGGCACCCGCCAACGGCATGTTGCCGCCCTGGACGGGCTGCGGGCTCTCGCCGTGCTGGCGGTCATCCTCTACCACACCGGCCAGTTGCCCTTCGGATGGCTCGGTGTCCCCTTGTTCTTCGCGCTCAGCGGGCACTTCATCACTCGTACGCTGCTGAATCATCAGGAATTGACCCGCGGCCGGCGGGCCGCGAACTTCTTCCGCAACCGGGCGCTGCGCCTGGCGCCGCTCTACTACCTGTTCCTGATCGTGCTCACCGTGCTGGCGCTGGTCGGCTACGGCCACGGCACGATCGGCCGGGATCTGCCCTACCTGTGGACGGGGACCTGGGATCTGTCCGCCATGTTGCCGTCGTTCCAGCCCACTCCCCTGGTCCTGTACGCGCACCTCTGGTCGCTGGGGGTCGAGGTGCAGCTGTACGTCGTCTGGGCCGTCCTGACCCTGCTGCTGCCCCGCCGCTGGTTCGTCCGGGCCGTGGTGGTGCTGGCTCTGGCCGGCCCGCTGCTGCGCCTCGGCGTGTGGCTGGCGCTGCAGGTCGCCGGATACCCGAATGAGGCGCTCGCCCCGATGGTCGTCTACTGCAACCCGGTGTCCTACCTGGACGTCTTCGCGATCGGTGCGTGCACGGCACTACCCGAGGTGCGCAGCCGCCTGGCGCCGGTGGCGCGAGCCGCCATCGGGCTGTTCGTGCTGACGGTGGCGGCTCTCGTGAGCTATGGCCTGATCACTGGCACCGGCACCTGGACCGACCTGGGCTTCCCGGTGATCCTCTTCGAACACTACGACTGGGTCTGGAAGTACTCGATCGCCGCGCTCTTCTTCGGGGCACTCGTCTACTACGCCGGTGAGGACAACGTGTTCGCCCGGACGCTGCGGGCCCGGCCCCTGGTCCGGCTGGGGCTCATCTCGTACGGGATCTACCTGCTGCACGTTCCGCTCTTCGGCCAGTTGTCCCGGCTGCACGAGCCGACCACCGGCTGGACCGCCGCCGACCTGCTGCTGACCGCGGCGACAGTGGGCGGAACCTGGTTGCTGGCAGAGGTCAGCTACCGATTCGTCGAGCGGCCGTTCCTGCGGCTGAAGAAGGGCTCGCTCGCCCAGGAGCTGCCGCGTTCCCCACGGGCTGACGATGCCTCGGTGATCCCGGTGTGAAACCCGCCGGGCGGGTCGGGCGGGGCGCCGCGAAGCGTCCCGCCCGACTTGGCGACACCGGCAGTCCGCCAGAATTCTGATAATCTGTCCGGCGTGGGTTGCCTCTTCTCCTGATCTCGCGCCGGACTCGGCCGTGCTGCCTGCCTCGTTGCGGGCGGCATCGCTGCCGTCCGGCTCCTTCGCCGTCCTTCGCGAAGCGAGAACAGGAGATCCTTGTGCGCAACCACCATGCAACCGATGCGGCCTCATCGACGCTGACCCAGGTCGCCCTGGCCGGAATCACCAAGCTCTACGGCGATCGGGTCGTGCTCGACACCGTGTCGCTGACCGTCACGCCCGGTGAGAAGTGCGGCATCGTCGGCGACAACGGTTCCGGCAAATCCACTCTGCTCCGGCTGATCGCCGGGCGCGCCGAGCCGGACAACGGCCGGCTCACCGTGCAGGCCCCCGGCGGGATGGCCTATCTGGCGCAGAGCCTGGAGGCGCCGCCCACCGCCACGGTCGCCGAGGTCATCGACGTGGCCTTGGCCGACGTCCGGGCGCTGGAGGCCGAGTTGCGGGCGGCCGAACAGTCCATGGCCGGGGCCACCGACACCGACCTGGCCCGGTACACCGACCTGATCACCGAGTTCGAGCGCCGGAACGGGTATGAGGCCGACCACCGTGTCGACGTCGCCCTGCACGGGCTCGGGCTGCCCGGGCTGGACCGCGACCGGCCGGTGTCCACCCTGTCCGGTGGTGAGGTGTCCCGCCTGGCCCTCGCGGCCACGCTCGCCGCCGAGCCCGAACTCCTGCTGCTCGACGAGCCCACCAACAATCTGGACGACGCAGCGGTGACCTGGCTCGCCGATCGACTGCGCGCGCATCGCGGAACCGTACTGCTAGTCACCCACGACCGCACCTTCCTCGACGACGTGACCAGCACCATCGTCGAGGTCGACGGGGACACGCACCACGTCAGCCGGTACGGCGACGGCTATCGCGGCTACGTTCGGGCGAAGGCCGCCGAGCGGGCACGCTGGGAGCAGGATTACGCCGACTGGCTCGCCGAGACGGCACGGCAACAGCGGCTCGCCGCGGTGTCCGCCGCGCACCTGGCCACCATCAGCCGTGTGGTGGCGCACAGCAACGGCGGCGCCGGAGCGGCACGCCCGCGGTCCACCGCGACCGGAACCTCGCACAAGGTGCGCAACGCCAACGAGCGATTGCGCCGGCTGCAGGCCGATCCGGTGCCCCGCCCGCCTGAGCCGTTGCGATTCCAGGGGCACCTGGTCGCCGGGTCCACCGCCTGCTCCCCCGAGCCGGTGGTGTCGCTCCACGACGTCGCGGTCGCGGAGCGCCTGGGGCCCCTCGACCTGGAGCTGACCGAGGGTGGCCGTCTGCTGGTCACCGGTCCAAACGGGGCCGGCAAGTCCACGCTTCTGGACGTCATCGCCGGAGTGCTGGAGCCGGACCTCGGCACCGTGCGCCGGCCGGCGGCGATCGGCTACCTGCGGCAGGAGGAGCCGAGCCGGAATCCGGAGGAAACCCTGCTGCGTGCGTACGCCATGGGCCGTCCCGGCCTGCCCGAGCAGTATGCCGACGAACTGCTGGCCACCGGCCTGTTCCGCGCCTCGATGCTCACCGTGCCGGTCGGGGCGCTGTCGATCGGGCAGCGGCGCCGGCTCGGGCTGGCGCGTCTGCTGAGCCACCCGCTCGACCTGCTGCTGCTCGACGAGCCCACCAACCACCTGGCGCCGATGCTGATGGACGAGGTGGAGGAGGCGCTGCGCGAGTTCACCGGGGCGCTGGTGATCGTCTCGCACGACCGGCGGCTCCGGCAGACGTTCACCGGGACGAGGCAGGCGCTGGTGGAGGGCCGGTTGACGGACGCCTGAGCGGGACCCGACCGCGGTTCGAGCCGGGACCGGCACGCTGATCCCGGCTCGAACCGCGAAGGGAGTCTCGATGAGCGGCACGACGGTGGTGCTGGGCGGCACCGGTTTCCTCGGCCGGCATGCCGGCGCCGCACTGGCCGCAGCCGGGCACACGGTATGCCCGGTGTCGCGTACCGGTGCGATCGCCGCTGACCTGGCCGGGATGTCCGAGCCGGAGCTCCGGGAGCTGTTCGTCCGGCTGGAACCCGGCCTGGTGGTCAATGCGGCAGGCACGGTGTGGCAGCCGTCCGCGCCGGACGACCTGGACGACCGGTTCGTGACCCGCCTGGTGCGGGCCGTGGCCGGTTTGCGACGCCGGCCCCGGCTGATCCAGTTCGGCACCGTCCACGAGTACGGGGCCGGCTCGCCCTCCGCGGCGGTGGACGAGTCCTGGCCGGCCGCGCCGGTCACGGCGTACGGCCGGGCGAAGCTCGCCGCCACCCGGGTGGTCCTCGACGCCACGCGGCAGGACGGGCTCGACGCGGTGGTGCTACGGATCGCGAACGTGTGCGGCCCGGGCACACCGGACGGCAGCCTGCTCGGCCGGGTCACCGAACGGCTCGTCTCCGCATCCGCCGGGCTGGAGCCGGTCCGCCTCGAGCTGGGTCCGCTCGACGTGCGCCGCGACTACCTGGACGTCCGGGACGTCGCGGACGCGGTCCGGGCGGTGGCCCGGGTGCCGGCCGGCCGGCTCCCCTCGGTGCTCAACATCGGGCGTGGCGAGACCGTCGTGGTCGCGAACCTGGTCGACGAGTTGATCGCGATCAGTGGCGTCGCCGTAGAACGGGTCAACGCCCCGATCACGGGCCGCGCCGACGTCACCCATCTGCGAATCGACACCGGCCGGGCGGCGACCGCGCTGGGCTGGCAGCCGCGCCGCAGCTTGTCCCGCTCCCTGCGCGACCAGCTGCGGCACGCCCGCTCGGCACTCAGACCATAGCCTCGGACACCGGCAGCCCGAGGGATTCCTGCACCGAGGGCAGCAGCCCGCGGCGTACCTCGTTGGCGGCATGGCCGGCGCCGGTGTGTACGTCGCGCCACGCCCGCTGCGGATTGGCCGAGCTCGTGCGCAGGGCGCTGCCCCCGGCTCCGGCCAGTAGATCGTCGACGGCGCCGACCGCCCGTTCCACCGCGAGCACCTGATCCCGGCGGGTCCGCGCGCGCAGCGCCATCGGTGGGGGCAGCGCGCGACTCGCGTACCCGTAGAGCTCGGCGATGTTGCCGGTGAGCGATGTCCGGGCGGCGTCCACCTCACCGATCGCACGGGCCAGCCGCAGGTGGCGCTCCGGTTCCCGGTCGGCGGCGCGGGCCGAACCGTCGGCGAGCCGCTCGCGCAGTCCGGCGAGGTGCTCGGCGTAGACCCCGGCCGCGATCCCGACCACGGGTGCGGCGACCGCGGTGGTCAGCATGCTCGGGAAGGGCATGCGATACACCGGCTCCCGGTTCACCGCCAGCCCGGGCGGCACCTCCGGGGTCGACGGGCCGGTACCCAGCGTTCGGTGCTCGGGAACGAACACGTCCTCGACGACGATGTCGTGGCTGCCGGTGCCGCGCAGGCCGACGGTGTCCCAGTTCGGCACGATCCGGTAGTCGGCACGCGGCAGCAGGCACGCCATCATCCGCGGCGGGCCACCTGTCGGGTCGGTGGCCAGTGCGCCGGTCAGGCACCACCGGGCGTGCTCACAACCGGAGGAGAAGCTCCAGTGGCCGGTGAGCCGGTACCCGCCGCCGACCGGCGTCGCGCGGCCGGACGGTGCGTACGAGGAGCTGATCAACGCGCTCGGATCCGGTCCCCAGACCTCCCGCTGGGCCTTCTCCGGGAACAGACCGAGGTGCCAGCTGTGCACACCCAGCACGGAGGCGAGCCAGCCGGTCGAGCCACATTCCCCGGCGATCCGGTGCACCGCCTCCAGATGGTCTGCGGGATCGGCGGCCAGCCCACCGAAAGCCCGCGGTTGCAGCAGGCGGAACAGGCCCGCCTCGGCCAGCCGGCCGATCAGTCGCGGCTCGATCCGCGCCGACCGGTCCACCCGCGCCGCGGAATCCCGCACCGCGGGCAACACGTCGGCGATGGCGGCGAGGACCTTCTGCTCATTCATGACTGCTCCTCTCCTCCGATCGTCACCGGCCAGCTCGGGAGTTGGCCGGCCAGCGCCCGCTCCGTGGCGCTCAACGGGATCTCCGGGCAGAGTCGCTCGGGGTGGCCGGCTCCCGGGCCGGGCTGCGGTTTCCGGTGCCGCTTCGGCCCGGGGTTCACCAGCAGGCCGGCCAGCTCCGCCGACACCAGGTGTCCCAGGGTCAGGCCGATCAGCCCGAGCATCACCCAGCGGAGCCACCGATTGCCGAAGACATGGTCGTCCGACATGGTCACTCCGAGTACGGCCGGGCCGCACGAGCCTCGGACAGCGCCCGCGCCCACCAGGTGAGCCGATCGAGCAGGATCTTCGCCGCCGCGTCGCCGGCCGCCAGATCGGCCCGCACACCGTCGTCGCCGAAACACGACCACACGCCGTGGAAGCTGACCGAGTCGCGCAGGGTAGTGGCATGCAGTTCCGCGAAGACCAGCCGCAACTGCTCGACCGCCCGCAGACCGCCGGAGATGCCGCCGTAGGCGACGAAACCCACCGGCTTGGCGTGCCACGGCTCGGTGAACCGGTCGATGAGGTCCTTCAGCGGCGCCGGGAAGCTGTGGTTGTACTCGGGCGTGACCAAGACGAATGCGTCGGCCGCGGCGAGACGGCCGGCCTCGACCGTCTCACCGGCGTCGACGACGTCGAGGCTCAGGTCGAGACGCTGCCGGACGTGCCGGCAGAACCACTCGGCCACCGCCGGGCCGAGGCGCCCGGACCGCGTACTCCCAATGATCACCACGACGTGCAGCGGATCGGCAGTCATGGTCACTCCTCCACCAGCGCCACGGCACGAGCCCAGCCCGCGCCCGCGCCCGCCAGTTTCACCGGCAGGCAGGACACGGTGAATCCGTACGCCGCCGGCAGCGCTTCCAGGTTGTGCAGCCGCTCGATCTGGCAGTACTCCCGCTCGCGGCCGGCGAAGTGGGCGGGCCACAACACCGAGCGGTCGCCGGTCTCCCGGTACCGCCGGATCATGTCGCCGAACGGCGCGTCCAGGCTGAACGCATCGGTGCCGATCACCTTGACGCCGAAGTCCAGCAGATAACGGGTAGCCGGGCCGTCAAGTCCGGTGAAGTGGGTGAAGTAGCGCTCGGTACCGAGGTGGGCGGACGCGCCGGTGTGCAGGATCACGATGTCGTACGGCTCCGGGGTGCGACCGATGCGGGCGAACTCCTTCGCCAGCACGTCGACACCGGACGCGCCGACCGGCTGATCGGTCAGATCGAGGCAGATCGCCGGGCGGTGGAACCAGTCCAGTGGCATCTGATCGATGTGCCGTGGCACGCCGTAGGTGGCGAACGTCCCGTAGTGCGACGGCGCGTCGACGTGCGTCCCGGTGTGGCTCGTGAGCGTGAACGTGTCGAGTGACAGCAGTTCGCCGCCGTCCAGGACACCGGGCTCGAAGTGGATGTCGAAGTGCCGCTTCATCTCCTCGCTCATGTGCCGGGCGCCCTCGGCCGGCGTCAGAATCTGATGAACGATGGGATCGGGTTCCCAGGCCTTCGCGTCGACCGGGGACGAGAGATCGATCAGTCGCATGGCTGTTCAGCCCTTCCTGGTCGGAGTGCCCCCGGCGGCCGGGGTACGGCCTACCGGGGTACGGAGGAGGTCGTCGCGGACGGCGACCGGCGTGCGCCCGTAGGCGACACGGGTGGTGATCCGGGCACCGATCGGGCTGCGCCCGATCAGCCCGGCGAGGCCGGCGCGGAGCGCGTCGGAGAAGGCGCTTCCCGCCTCGAACATGCCTTTGGCCTGCATTCGCTGCATCGCCATCACCGTCGCCACGGCCGGGCCGCGCGCGGCTTCGAAGGCGGCCAGCCGCTCACGCCCGGTGTCATTCGCGGCGAGGGCCGAGACCAGGATCGGATGCAGCACGGCCGCGTCCTGAAGCGCCAGATTGATGCCCTGTGCCCCGAGCGGGCTGTGGGTGTGCGCGGCATCGCCGACCAGCACCAGGCCGTCCCGGCACCAGGTGCCGGCGCGGGCCGCGAAGACGTCCAGCAGGGTGAGGTCGGCCAGCGCCCGGATCTGCTCGTCGATCAGCGCGGCGTACTCCGGGAGGGCCTCGGCAAGCGCGGCCCGAACCGGCTCCACCCCCTGAGCGGCCAGCCGCGGCCAGCTGCGGTGCGGAACGGCCCAGCCGATCTGCAGCCGGTCCGGATAGGAGTCGTGGATCAGCACAGTGGCGCCGTCACCGCGGCGAACCCGCACGTAACCGGTGTGCTGTCCCGGAGCGTGCAACTTGAACCAGAGGATGTCGTGCCGGAAGTCCTCGGTACGACCGGCGGCGATCCCGGCCAGCGAACGGGTCTTGGAGTAGCGGCCGTCGGCGCCGACCGTCACGGCCGCGGAGATCCGGCGCGTGCCCGATCCGTCGGTGACGACCGCGCCCCGCACGGTCGTACCCGCCTCGACCAGAGCCTTGATCCGGTGACCGGGCAGGCTGGTGAACCCGGGCAGCCCGGTGCAGGCGTCCTCCAGGCTTTCCAGCAGATGACGCTGTGGCATTGCGATCAGTTCGCGGTACGGGCCGGCAAGTCGCCGATAGTCGACGTCGAGCAGCGTCCGGCGGCCCGCGACGAGCTGGAAGCCGCGCAGCCCGCAGGCGCCGCGGGCTCGGGCCGGGGTCAGCACGCCGAGCTCGTCGAGCAGTTGCTGGCCGCCGGGCTGCAGGATCTCACCGCGGTAGGCGCGGTCCCAACCGGTGGATTTCTCCACCAAGACGACGCGTACGCCGGAACGCAGCAACAGCAGGGTGAGCATGAGCCCGGCGGGGCCGCCGCCGATCACAAGAACGTCGGTGTCGAGGTCGCCATCGGACGTGGTCGTCATCGTCGCCTCACCCGGCCACGATGCCGAGACCGCCGTCGGCGGTCACCACCTGCCCCTGCAGCCAGCCGGCCTCGTCCGCGCAGAGCAGCGCCACCACTCCGGCGACGTCCTCCGCGGTGGTGAGCCGACCACCGGGGGTACGGGCGGCGATCGCCTTCAGGCGCGGATTGTCCCCCTCGCCCTTGTCCACTTTGGCCGTCGAGACCGCGTTGACGGACACTCCCCGGCCGGCGAGGTCGGCGGCCAGGTAGCGGACCATGGACTCCAGCGCCGCCTTGGCGATACCGCCGGCGAGGTACTGCGGCACTGCCCGGCGGGCGCCGGAACTCGACACCGCGATGATCCGCCCGTGGCGTCCGGACATGAGGTCGGCGAGCGCGGGAGCTCCGTACAGCAGGGGGTTCAGCGCCACGTCCAAGGCGTGCCGGACAGCGGCCGGGTCAGCGCCGACGGTCGGCCCGGGCCGGAAGTAGGACGCGTTGTGGACGAAGACGTCCAGACCGCCGAAGCGGTCCCGGGCGAAGGCCGTCACCGTGTCGATGCCGGCCGGGTCGGCGATGTCCGCCCGTACGGCGGCGGCGCCGGGCAGCAGGCGCAACGCCGCCTCGGCGGCCTCGGCGTCATGGGCGTAGTTGATGATGACCGCGGCGCCGGAGGCGTGCAGCTTGCGGGCGATCGCCAGCCCGATGCCGCGGCTGGCACCGGAGACGACAGCCGTGCGGCCGGTCAGGTCCGGCGCGGTACGTGATGCGGTGCTCATACGGGTTCTCCTCGGCTGGGTCCGGGCCGCCGCACACGACGGCCCGGACGATGGGCTCAGGCAACCGACCCCGCGGCCGGCGCGGCGTCGACCAGCGCGAGGAACTCCCGCGGCGTCGTCATCGTCGAGATGTCGTCCTCGTCCAGGGTGATCCGGCAGTGAAGCTCGACGCGGCCGCTGACCTGCAGCACCGCCAGCGAGTCGTAGCCGAGGTCGGCGAAGGGGACGTCCAGCACATCCGCGTTCAGGTCGGTGGACTCGTCCTCTCCCGCGCACTCGCGAAGGATCTGCTTGAGCTCGTCGAGATGGAGCAGCGACATGGTGGTTCCTCTCTTTCGGTCAGGATCGGGGGTCAGGAAGCGGTCCGGACGACCGTGGCGGCGTTGAAGCCACCCCGGCCCCGGGCCAGAACCAGGGCGACCCGCAAGCGAGCCGCCCGGGGTCGATCGGTCACGAGGTCGATCGGGCAGTCGTCGGCCGGCTGACCGACGTTGACGGTGGGCGGGATGATCTGGTGCCGGAGGGCGAGCAGCGCGGCGGCCAGGTCGAGGCCGCCGGCACCGCTGGACAGCCGGCCGACAGTCGCCTTGGGCGCGGTGACCGGCACGCCACGGACCCCGAACAGGCCGGCCAAGGCGGCCGCCTCGGCCCGGTCCTCGGCGCGGACACCGGACGCGTCGGCGAAGACCAGGTCCACGTCCTGCGGACTCAGGCCGGCGTCGGCCAGGGCGAGTTCGGCCGCCCGGCCCAGACGCGATTCGCCGCTCGGCGGGTCGAAGGTCGCCGCGCAACCGGCGATCGTGCCGTAGGGCCGCCGGCCGCGCCGGCGCGCCTCGTCGGCCGACTCCAGCACCAGCAGGGCTCCGCCCTCGCCGCTGACCTGTCCGCTGGCGTCGGCGGAGAACGGCCGGTAGGCGGTCGCCGGATCGGTCCGGGTGCTGAGGCGCCCGTCGGAGATCTGCGCGGCCCATCCCCACGGGCACAGCGACGCGTCCACGCCACCGGTGACGACCAGCCCGACACCCTTGCGCACGTGCCGCCGGGCCTGCCCCACCGCGTCGAGGCCACCAGCCTGCTCGGTGACGAGAACTCCGCTAGGGCCGCGGAAGTCGTGCCGAATCGAGATCTGGCCACTGTTCACGGCGTAGAACCAGGCGAAGGACTGGTACGCGCTGACGTACGGCCCGCCCTTGCTCCACAGCGCCTGCAGCTCCCGCTGGCCGAACTCGAAGCCCCCCGCGGAACTGGCCGTGACAACACCCGCGTGGTAGCGCTCCAGTTCAGCCGGGACGACACCCGCATCGGCGAGGGCCTCCTGCGCGGCGACCAGCGACAGGCGCGTCATCCGGTCGGTCTGCGGCAACAGCCGGCTCGGGATGTGCTCCTCGTCGACGAAGTCGGTGATCTCGCCGGCCAGGCGCACCGGATATCCGGAGGCGTCGAACCGGGTGATCGGGCGGATGCCACTGCGGCCCTGCAGCACGGCATCCCACCAGGTCTGGGTGCCCAGGCCGTTCGGTGCGGTCACCCCGATGCCGGTCACCACCGCCTCGGTCGTCATCGCCTCGGTCGTCATCGTCGCGGCGGTCATCGGGCGACTCCCGGGGTGAGAACCACGGCACTCTGGAAACCGCCGAAGCCGCTGCCGACGCTCAACACGGTGTCGACGCGCCGTTCGAGCGCGGTCACGGGGGTGTAGTTCAGGTCGCATTCCGGGTCGGGCTCATGCAGGTTCGCGGTCGGCGGCACCAAGTCGTTTTCGATGGCGAGCGCACAGGCCGCCAGCTCCAGAGACCCGATCGCACCGAGCGAGTGACCGATCATCGACTTGATCGAGCTGATCGGCACTCGGTAGGCGTGCTCCCCCAGGCTCTCCTTGAACGCCGCGGTCTCGTGGCGGTCGTTCTGCTTGGTGCCGGAGCCGTGCGCGTTGACGTAGTCGACCGCGTCGCGGTTCACCCGGGCCTCGGTCAGCGCTACCCGGATCGCCTCGGCCATCTCCCGGCCGTCCGGACGCAGACCCGTCATGTGGTACGCGTTGCACCGGCTGGCGAACCCGGAGATCTCGGCGTAGATGTGCGCGCCCCGCGCCAGCGCCCGGTCCCGCTCCTCCAGGACCAGCACCGCGGAGCCCTCGCCCAGCACGAACCCGTTGCGACTACGGTCGAACGGCCGTGACGCGGTGGCCGGGTCGTCGTTGCGCGGTGAGGTGGCCTTGATCGCGTCGAAGCAGGCCACGGTGATCGGCGAGATCGGCGCCTCGGTGGCGCCGGTGATCATCACGTCCGCGCTGCCCTCCCGGATCAGCTCGACGGCGTGACCGACCGAGTCCAGTCCCGAGGTGCACCCGGTGGAGATCAGCCGCACCGGCCCCTCGGCGCCGCAACGCCATGCCACCTCGGCCGCGATCGAGCTGGGCACGAAATAGTCGAACAGGTGCGGCACGGCCAGCGCCGGGTCGACGTGCCAGTCGGCACCGCCGCGGCTGACCACGTTGTACTGGCTGTCCAGGCCCATGGTGCAGCCGACCGCGCTGCCGAGCGCCACCCCGATGCGGCTCGGGTCGATCTCGGGCAGGCCGCTGTCCGCTCGGGCCTCGGCGGCGGCCACCAGCGCGAACTGGGTGGCGCGGTCCAGGCGGGCCGCTTCGTCGCCGGTGAAGCCGTGGTCGGCCGGGCCGAAATCCACCTCGGCGGCGATCCGGGAGCGGAACTGCCCCGCGTCGAACAGGGAGATGGTCCGGGTGGCCGTACGGCCGGCGGTCAGTTGTGCCCAGAAGTCCTTGGTCCCGATCGCTCCGGGCGCCACCACACCGATACCGGTGATCACTGTCCGCCGGCTCATCGGGCGACTCCCGCGCCAGATCCGGTTGTCATTGTCGGGTGACCTCCTGATGTCGGACTCGTCGCCGCGTGGCGACGCACCGCCGCGCAGGCCTCGGCGAGAAGGACGGGCAGATGCGAATCACGTACGAAGAAGTGGCCGCCGGGCACCGAGCGCCCGGTGAAACGGCTGGTCGTCCAGCGTCGCCACCCGGCCATCACGCCGGGGCCGGCCAGCGGGTCATCGGTCCCCGCCACGGCCAGCAGCGGCACCGGCAGCGGTCGGTGTGCCGCCTTGCGCAGTGCCGTCGCCAGTCGCAGGTCGATCCGCAGGACGGGCAGAACCGCCCGATGCCATACGTCCCCCGGCACCGCCCCGTCCGGGACACCGCCGATCAGCCCCATGTGCTCCAGCAGCTGCTCGTCCGGGCAGTCGGGCCGGTCCAGCACCGGCAGCGGCGCGTCCGGTGGTGGGCAGGCGCCCACCGCCACCAGCGCCGGCAGAGGTAGCCCGGCCGCGGCCAGCGCGTCGGTCACGGTGAACGCGGCCAGCCCGCCCAGACTGTGTCCATACAGGACATACGGCCCTTCCGGCGGGACGCCGGTGCGGGTCATGAAGTCCACGATCAGGTCGGGCGCGGTGCGGAGCGGTTGTTCACCACGGCGGTGGTCACGGCCGGGAAGGGTCAGTGGCATCACCTCCACTCCGGCGCTCTCCAGCCACCGCCAGCCCCGGAAGATCGTGCCTCCGGCGCCGCTGTGCGGCAGGCACAGGAGGCTTATTCGTGGTTCCGGCGGCATTTGGTCTGCCCCCTTCGTCGAGCGGCTGTTGATGGCTTCTCCAGACTTCGGGAGTCCCCTTGAATGCCGCTCGACGTGGCCCGGAGTTCCGGTCAGTCCCAGGCGACGAGACTTCCGCCGATCACCGTCGAGCTCAGCGGGCTCTCCAGTTCCGGGTCGCCGCAGAGAATGGCGTGGTGTAGCCGCTGCACCCGGGTCGACGGTTCGATGCCCAGCTCATCGACCAGCCGGCGGCGCAGCCCGTGGAAGATCTCCAGAGCACGAGCCTGCCGGCCGCAGCGGTAGTGGGCGATCATCGCCTGCGCATGCAGTCCCTCGTGCAGCCCGTGCCGAGCGGTCAGCCCGGTCAGCTCGGTGAGCAGCTGCGCTTCCCGGCCGAGGCACAGTTCGGCCTCGATCCGCAGTTCCAGCAGGCCCAACCGGACCTCGGCCAGGCGACGGGCCTCGATCTCCAGCAGCGGTCCGGCGGGCACGTCGACCAGCGCCTGCCCCCGCCAGCAACGGAGTGCCTGGTGCAGCAGGCCCGCGCAGGCCACCAGGTCACCGGCGGCGTACGCGGCTCGTGCCTGACGCTCGAGCCGCTCGATGCGGAAGACGTCCACCGACTCCGGAGAGATCTGCAGCGAGTAACCACCGTGCCGGGTGGCCAGCACGTCCTTGGCCGGCCGGTGGGCCGAGGTGAGGCGTCGGCGCAGCTGCAGGATGTAGGTCTGCAGGGTGGTGAGAGCGCTACGCGGAAGTTCCTCGCCCCAGAGCTCCTCCATCAGGGTGGGCACCGGCATGACCTGGTTGGCGTTGAGCGCCAGCAGGGCCAGGATCTGCCGCGGTTTTCCCGCTGTGGGCACAATGCTCCGGCCGTTCGCCTCGGCCTCGAGCGGGCCCAGAATCGTGATGTTCACGAAGTTCCTCCCGTGCTAGCGGTGAACGGGTCCTGAAGACGACGCCTCGGACCCGCTCTTCGACGCTGTCACCACGATGGCGACCGGCGGCAGTGCACACCGCCTCAGGGCAGGGTGAAAATCGGGTCGTCGAACATGTGAACTCTTCACAATCGACGCATGTGTCACGCACTGGCCGGGCCGCGGCGGCGGAAAGCAAACTGGGTGCACATCGCTACCGAGCCCACGGGGGTGCAGCACACATGGAAGCCGTGCATGTCGCGACGATTACGTCCGCCATCGACGATGACCTGATCATCGAGGAGCTGATCAGCGAATTCGGCGAGGCGCCGCTGCCGGAGACCTGCATCTGCTGGTTCGACGAGCCGACGGAACTCTGAGGCCCAGCACCGATGCGGATCGACGGCACGGCCGTTCTCTCGTTCAAACCGCACCTGCGCCCCGAGGTGGTCCCCGGCGAGGCCGTCTACCTGGTCTCCGAGCGAGGGACGACCAGCCTACGGGGTGACGGCCTGGAGATCCTCGTACCACTGCTCGACGGCACCCGCACCTACGCGGAGATCGTCGCTGCCGGTGGCACGGTCCCGCCCGACCGGATGGCACGACTGCTCGATCGTCTCGCTCGGGCCGGACTGCTGGCCGGCCGTGACGACGCCGGGCCCCGTGCCGACGTACTGGCGTTCTGGGAACTCATGGGTCTGGACACGGAGAAGGCCGGTGCCGCCACCGCCGCCGCCCGCGTACGGGCGGCGGCGGTGGGTTCCGGTGATCCGGCCGAGCTGGCCGACGCACTGCGCGCCGCCGGGCTGAGCGTCGCGGCACCGGCCGACGAGGCCACCCTGGCGGATCTGACGTTGGTGCACTGCGACGACTATCTCGACCCGGCGATGCAGCAGTGGCACCAGAGATCGATCACCGACGGCCGGCCGTGGCTGCCGATCCGGGTCTCCGGCCACCGGACCTGGATCGGGCCGGTGTTTCGTCCCGGCGCGGCGTGCTGGCGCTGCCTGGCCGAGCAGATGCGGCATCAGCAGTCCGCCCAGACCTACCTGCGGCAGGCTCTGGGCCGTTCCGTGACCCCACCCAAGTCAGCGCCCGCTCCCCTGCGCTCGGCGGCCGTGCAGGCCGCCGCACTGGAAGCGGTCAAGTGGCTCGGTGGCCTGCGCCACCCCGGACAGGACGCGATCTGGTCCCTGGACCCGCGCACCATGACCACCCGTCACCATCGCGTACGACGCCGGCCGCAGTGCCCGTCGTGCGGGGACCCCGGCCTTGTCGCCCGCCGCGTGAAGGCCCCGGTCGTGCCGCGGTCCCGGCTGAAGGCCGACCAGGACAGCGCCGGCGTACGGGCGCTCACCCCGGCCGAGGTGATGCAGCGTTACGGTCACCTCATCGATCCGGTGACCGGTGTGGTCCGAGAGATCGCGCGAGACCCACGAGATCCCGGTTTCCTGCAGTGCTTCCACGCCGGCTACAACCCGGTCGTCGCCA
>Ga0307508_10000702_pt1 | contig 39856 bp, 59 predicted proteins | sample 9_EM_MG_FD_203089 | JGI IMG/M metagenome (GOLD analysis project Ga0307508, IMG submission 203089) | Populus trichocarpa ectomycorrhiza microbial communities from riparian zone in the Pacific Northwest, United States - 9_EM | ecosystem: Host-associated > Plants > Roots > Unclassified | place... | reverse complement strand
CGCCCTCCCTCCCGCCCTGCCCGTGCCCCCCCCCCCCCGCCCCCCCCCCCCCCCCCCCCCCCCCCCCCCCCCCCCCCCCCCCCCCCCCCCCCCCCCCCCCCCCCCCCCCCCAGTCAATGAAAAAAGCACGAAAGTTGCAAAAACCGTTTGTATGCATGAAGGTAAGTTTCGGTATGTATTGCCCTGTGGATGCGGTGCGGCTCGGTCCGGCCCATTTCAATATACGGCGATTTGATTGGACCGCATTACATACCGGAGTCCACATCACTTGAAGTCTTCACGATAAGCAACATCTGTGATAGCCAGAGGTCATTCACTCGCTCTCTTCTTGGTTGGACCATGGAATGCAAACGCTCCTGTGGTTGGCCATAACTTAGAACCCTTAGGCGAGCACAGTCGATAGACTCACGCCGTGAATGCAATATGATATCATTGGAACCTCCGTCAAGCACCCGTGGCGAAGCAACTTAGCCACCAGCCCTTCCTCAGGGATGTTTTTGGCATCAAGGTCACTTAACCGCGATGACGCCTTGCTCAAGTCACCTAATATTGGTATGTATGTGTTTTGTCGTGGCGGACGGCGGACGGGAAAGGACTGTACATAAATATCGCCATGATCCAGTAGGGTCGCATGTGATAACTAAATGAATCATCATCGTCAGGTATGTGCTTAAATTCCATACATTTCCGGCCTTCCCATCCAGCCGCAGGCGTGACAACTAACTCAATACATAATCCGATCCCACACATTACGCAATTAGTCATCAACTATCCTCACAAAGCCGGCGCATTAGGATCCTCGAGGCACTGATCCACGCGCATCAACTGCTTCCCGGTGGCCTTTGCGAGCTTGATAAACTGAGGCAAGTATTGCACCGTACTCGGGTACAAGTAGTGGAGAACAACCAGGTTCCCGCCCTTGGCCAGGTCCGCGCTGAATGCTTCCAGCTGCTTCTCGGGTGTGGAAGATTCGCCCCAAAGCCAATCCTGTCGATGTCAGTTGGTGGAGCATTAGTGAGGCAGAGGAAAAGAGAGGGAAGTAGTACCTGCACGTCGACACTCCAGTTGATCAATTTCCCGCCTGGAAGTTTGGCTGCGATACGCTCACGGAATCTAGCACCCACGTTTCCAAACGGCGGGCGGAAGTAGCTGCTACTAATCCCCAGCGTCTTCTGTACCGCGGCGACGTCGTTGTCAATCTCCCAGTCAATGTCGGCCACAGACTGTAGTCCTTCCATCTTCGGGTGTGTGTAGCTGTGCAGAGCGACCTGGTGGCCCTCGAAGAGCATCTCATTGTATACACTCGACAGGTTTGTGGAGGGATCCAGCAGCGCTGCGCCGACCGTGAAGAAGGTGACCTTGATATCCGCTGCGCGGATGGTTTCTAACACCTGCTGCGCGAACCCCGGCAGGCCATCGTCGATGGCGAATGCGAAACTATTGGGGCGTGTGCAGGCGAAGACGAGAGGCGCTGTCGCGAGCTTTGAGGGGATGGTGTAAGTACTCGGTACTGTCCGAACGATCTCGACGAGGGAGAAGACGGTGGACGTGGCGCTGGCGAAGCCCTTGAGGGCGACACCGATCACTTGTGTCTTGACGATATTGAAGTGCGAGATTGGGATGTAGACGTGACCGTTGCTGAAGTAGCGCTCGGCGTAAACTTCGTCCCAAGTTTCCGGAAAGGGGGCGATCTCCGAGTTGCAGGCGCTGTTGTGTTGCTGCAGTGCGATGCTGAATTTGGCACTGCCGGTGAAGGCGATGTGGAGGTAACCGTTGTTGTAGGCGGTCATGTCCCGACAGGTGCCCGTCAACCGCGTGTAGAAGGAGTAGTCGCTGTCCGAGAAGTTGATGGTCAACTTGTTGCCAGAGATGGACATGCCTGTCTCGTCGTCTCCGCCGTGCCATTGGCCTAAGGTGTTGGTGTTGGCATTAGAGAAGTTATCAATCACGAAGGGAGTGGCGGTAGCAGAGGTCGCAGGTACAGTGGCGGTGGAGCCGGCAGCGGTAGTGATTGCGGGGAGAGTGTACTCGCTGGTCGTAGTTCCGCAGTAGAACGCCATCGGGCCCATGCTCACCGATCCACTGAAACTGTGAAAGAGGATAGCTACGAGCTTGCCGGTGTCCAGACCAGAATACTTGCTGAAGGCGATACTGTACACCTTCTCCGTGCCGTCAAATGTCCATCCAAGTTGTGCGGTGGTCAGTGCCTTCGAGACGGGATCGGTGGCAGTGCAATTGGCGTTGGTCTGGAGCCCAACCACGAAGGTGGTTCCGGCGGGAGCTTTGATCCGCAGACTGATACCGCCATACTTGTTGGTAGCACTGATGCAGTTGAACTGCGAGTAGAAGTACGAGTTGGTCCCAGGGGCAAGGGTAACTCTGTTATTGAATACAACTATCGAATTCATGGTACCATCGTCGCTGGAGGGCTATATTCATGTCAGCATATGTTTTTCGAGTTTGGTCGGGCACATCCCATACTTCTAGCAAAGCATTATAGTACAAGAACGTCAGTCTCGACTGGGACGCCCAGTCGTCAATCAACAGGTTCTGGCAGGTCCCAGAGGGCGGCGATGTAGGAACCGACGACGTCGTGGTAGACGAAACTGGTACCGAAGTAGGATGTGTCGAAGAGACCGGCTGGGACGAAACAGGCCGCGTCGTTGAAGAGGATGACGTAGTGGCCGAAGACGCACACAGCAGTTGCGTCTGACCAAGTTCCCAAGCTCCCTGGGTAAAAGCCATCCAAGCGAACGCCTTCACGACATCATCAGACAAGAGGTAGATGGTAACCGTTTTCCCGGCGGCCGGAACCGCGGAGACGGCCAGATACCGGCTGGTGTACCCATCGGCACACCCGGGTGAAGTCTGAATCTCCAGGAGGAATGAGCTGCCCTCTGGTCCTTTGATGGGGAACGTAAGGGCCGCCGTACCGGGAGAAGCTGGAGCGGCGATGCAGTCGAACGTAGTATAAAAGTACGAACTCCCATCAGACTTGGGAGTGAACGAAAGCTTCTCCGAAGCGGCGGAGATGGCCGACATGGTCCCGTCATCACTCGTCCATCCGCCCAGGGCGTTGAGATTACTCGACCATTGGGCGTAGTTGTCGATCGACGTGTTGGCGGTGCATTGCGTTTGAACCGCGACTGTGGGCAGTATGCTGCTGCCCGCCAGACAGGCAAAGAATATGGAGAGGAAGACCCTCATAGCGAGTGTGCCGAAAACCCAAGATAATGAACGCGTACCCAAAGAGAAGGGTGAGAGGGCAAGAGGATGTCGGTGATCGGTGCAGCTCAGAAACTCATAATAGACGGGTTATCTGCTGGTTTTGTAGTATATCTTCAAAACTGTCCGTCCTTCCTTTGTTCCTTTCTTCCGTCCTTCCTTCTCTGGATTGCCCGATAGTAGTTTTCAACTCAGGCTCCGTGCCGCAAAATCCGCATACTGTACAACTGGATAAAGTGATCCTACACATAGTTGAGTAGTGCGGCAACAAAGCAAAGGCCAGGGCGTACATAGTTGGATATTAAACTCCTGTATTTCGCGACGGACCGTCGCCGACAAAGCTGTTTGTTGTACGAACTTCATGGGAGAATAGCTCGAAACAGTCCAAGTTTGGCGAGTTCCTTAAAATAGCTGACCGAACTCCGACAATCTCGAGATCGAAGCGACAAGAAAAAGAGCCTAAGTTGTAGCACATACTCACCTTCCTAGACCCGGTCTTCACGAAGACTGGCCTACTATCATAGCAGTTATGTCACCCAACTCGTTATGAGTATCAAGCCATTATTGGAGTACCTATTCTATGTAGAGCGTAAATATGTAGACTGATGACCCAGAGCCGATGCCTTGTACGAATTGATGTCAATATGGCCGAGATGCAACTATGCCTGTACCTTGAAAGCAAGCGAGGGATATGTATGTTTCCGACGTGCCTACGCGGTGCACCAGGTTCGCCAGTTAGTGCCACAGAATTATGTGCGTAATCGTGAAGAATAGGTTCATGTTTTCCGAAACCACCATTGTATGCCTGGCCATAGGTACATAGTTAGCAGCCGTCCAACTGTTCTCTACGTGTACTCCACCATTCCTTATTCGCCCAAATCTCTCCACTAACATTTGCCATTACTATTCCCAGAACTCAGCACGTTCACATATTACTCTGATCGTCCCAAGCACCTGGCACGAAAACCATGGATGTGGTGCTACAGACCAGCGTTCCATCCTGAACCCCTGCCCAAATACCCCAACTCCCCAACTCCCAAAATCAATAGCAGCAGGAACAATTCCAAACAGAAAGCCATGAACGCTAAACATTACTTCGTACACCCTCCAAAGAATCAGATCTGTATCGAGGAAGGAACTACCTAATCCCGGCAACAACAGGCTCATCGCCGACGTCAATAGTCCTCAAATCCTCGACGACCATTCGGGCCACCTTCTTCAGGAAAACCTTTTCATTCGCCTCTCTATACCTCTCCCAGCGGTCCAAGCCCTTCTCGTTCCCGCCATCCATCGCAAGCGAATCATAGCCGCTCTTGATGACTTCGGAGACCTGTTGGGGGGTGAGATTCTTCCCACGACCACTCTTCTGCTCTATGAGTTGGTAGTAGTGCTCCGATACCTTGATCAGCGTGGCGATCGAGTTCGATGGCCGCTTGAAGAGATCGTACGCATCGCGGAACTTGACGAGGACGTCGCCTGCTTCGACGAGTTTGTAGAATAGGTCATCGTATTCGCTGGCGCCCGGGAGGAAGGAGTCGCCCGAGGAGAGAGAGAGGGCGACGAAGTTAACGACCATATCGAGGAGCGTTGGAATATTGGGAAGATTTTTGAGGTCGGCCGCGTAGGAAGCCATGAAGCGCATCAGCGTGAGGAGACAGCGCCAGAGATCGGACCAATGGTAGGCTAGGGTTGTCAGCCAGAACAGTACTCAAGCGAAAAAGGTAATAAGCGCTCACTTAGCCTATAGCGTGTTCGTATCAAAAACGAAACCGACCGCATCAACACATCTACTAGTGCGATGTAGAGATCGACGTCCATTTTCCTCCGTAGATTGTGGTTGATCCCATCCGCCACCGTATCTAGCACTGCCGTAAGAAGGACTCTCTTCCCGCGGACAATGGGCAGATGTGGTGGCTTCTGCCGACATAACCGTACGAAGCCTTTAGTCTCGTCACTGACCAGCCGTTTGCACAGTGCTTGGTCTTCGAGGAAGATACGTAGAACGAGGAGGTTTAGGCGCGCGTAGAGGGAGGACCGACTGGAACGGTGTGCGTGGTGAAGAAGGTATGATGTCAGAGAGAAATAGGCGCAGATAGGCGGCTCAACTGTTATCACTTCTGCATCAACAAGGCAGCCCAGTTCATTTAAATGCAGACACAAGCAGGAGCCAATACCTTTCGGATCAGTCTCCTGATAGTTGACGAAGTTATAGCAAAACAACTTGTTCGCATTAACGAAGTCGTAGGTAGCAAGTAGTATAGCAGCCCTTGCATTCGGAAGCTCCGTAAAGTTCAATTTCGATATATCACCGTTTGTCGCCGAAGGAGGGGGGGTCTTTGGCTTCGGCCCAGCGCCAGCAAGTATCGTGAGCCCGACATACGATAGCATACTATTCAGCGACCACCCTTCCGGCAGATCGTCCTGAATAGCCACGTAGTCGGCTCTGCATAGGATACAAGTCATCCCAACCTCGTGGATTATCCGTTTTATCGTAGCCTCGTTGACAAAATCGTCGAGCCGTAGCTGGTATGGATTCTGAAATTCGAACTTGTTGTAATTGGCGAGTATCCCTAGCAGCAAGAACGGTTCGTACGTCAACCCGGCGGTGTCGGCATCGTTGATAAACTATACGTCTCGGTCACGTCCGATCAGCGATCTCCTTCTCGCAACAGCCTTCATACCCCTTCGTACCTTCATGAGCGCCGGGAATAGATCCCGATGTGTGAAGTAGCTCAGCAGTCCGGTTTGAAACGCGCCACAGGCAATACCGAGCGCAACCTGTATCGCTTTCCTCCGGATGCTGACGCTCTTCCCGTTCCTAATGTGCATCTCCAGTGCGGCAACGAAGTCGGTAAAGACAGCGTCGACGTTCGACAATCCCGTGAGCAGGCCGATCACGTCCGACGAGAAGTTCGTGAACCGTTTCTTGAGAACCTCCCGTAGGAAACTCTGTAATGTCTGTCCCCACATCCTCTGTCAGCCTGTCTCCTTCTGTCGACGCAATGGAGCAAGCGGCACCTACATCCAGCGCAAATTCATCCTGCGGGCTTCTTCCAGCCTTAAAAGTCGCCACACTCCTCTCAAAAAGTTGTCTCGTAACAGGTTGCAGGTGAAGCAGATCATCGGGGCTCAGCGGCGCGATCTCGGCAACCAATCCTGGCGCGTGTGGTCGCAGTAGAAAGAACTCTGTCCAGAACCCCTCGGTCTTCTCGTCTTCATCCTACCACTCTATGAGCCACGTTTGTCGTCAGCCGGCACGTTCGCGGAGGTACCTTAAACAAGCTCGAGTACAGTGAGACTATCTTGGGTTGGAAGCTTGGTCGCACGTCCTGGGTAAGAGGGGAAGCCATAGCCATGATGGTCGTGGTTTTTTGAGGCTGAGAGTTCAGTGGAGGGGGTAGACACGTCGGCTATGCGTGTTAGTGCTTCGTGGTGACGATAAATTTTGTTCGTATGGTATAGAAGATGCGGGTAGTAATAAATTCCAACTCGAATAAGTCACTTATCAGATCACATGTATTTTGGGTGGCATCTAAAGCCCGATGATTGCCAAGGGAGATCCATGTCCAGCTTTAGGACAGATATGATTACCTACCTGGTACCTAAAGTGACCACACACAACAACATGGCCGTGACCACTGGACACTGTAAAGCCGCGTGCTGCACTCTAAAGTCATACAGATATAGTCCTATATAGACAGATACAATCCGTTCGGAGGCGATTGAAGACCCAAGTCGACCATAAAGAAGCTGGACAAATATGCAGTGCTCATCTAATATGGCAGGGCCCATATCCACACGGATATCAAGCGAAAGCACTCATCATTGTTGCAGAAACAGTCACGCTTTTATCAGGCACAAGATTCAAACGAAACAACGAAACAACGAAACATCGCCGCCTGTTCATAGTACCATCCCCATTAAAGCCTTTCGTTTATCAACCCTACTCCGCCACAGGACTCATGTCGATCAGCCTCTTGACTCCCGTCATCCACTGTGTGCATTCGGCCGTCTTGTTGGTCAACAGATTCACCTGGATATTACGTGCGGTGGTGTAGTCTTTGGCAGCAAGGGCCTTGGCCAAAGTTGCCATGCTCTCGAGAGTGTCTGCCGACAACAAGTCCTCGTTGTTGAGATGGTCAAACAGAATGTTCAACCGCTTCTCGGTATCCGTGACCTGGCGAGAGAAATCCGGAGGCGCACGTGTCTTAACCCTCTCCATGTCTGTACTCAACAGCTCGAAGATTGGCATGTGCTGGGCCGGAATGTGTGAACGATCACCCTTGGCTATGGTGGTTGTAAGTATGGTATATCGTAATAGAGGGCAGGGGTATATCTTACGATACTTGGACGGCCGGGGGGTGGGTGTTGCTGGCTTTGGCGGAGGTGCCGCGACAGGTGGGGGACCAGATCGAGGAGGCGGGGGTCCCTGAGCACTTGAGGGGGGACCGTATTGACCTTGAGGGGGTTGTTGCGGCGCTTGTGGGGCATATTGGGAGGTCGCCGTCGGTGGTGGCGGCTGCGAGCTGTACGGCGAAGCTGTGGGGTGCTGACCAAATACCGTAGATGGAGGAGCATACCGTGGGCCGGGCGCAGGCGGGCCTGGAATGACGCTACCCTGGGGCGGACCGGCTCTTCCACCAGGTGGACCTGCCAATGGGGACTGCGCAACGGGCTGAGGAGTGTATCGGCCGGAAACGGAAACCTGTGCGGGAGAGGGAGCATAGTGGTTGTGGGCTGGTGTTGCTTGGAAACCGGCGCCGGCGAGCGCAGGTGATGCGGATCTCTGTTGCCCTGCAGGGGATTGCACACGGTTGGGAGGAGCAGCACCCTTGGGGGGAGGTGGAGGGGTTGCTCTCGGAGGAGGGGCACCCCATGGCATTCCAGGTTGGGGGGGGGTATTGACCGGGGGGGCTCCTGGGAACGGCGATGTGCTGGGTGCCGGAGGCACAGCAGGTGTCGCGGTTCTCCTAGCCGGTCTGATGACCTCAGGGGTGTCGTTCCAGTTGGATGCAGTTCCTTGCTTGGGAGGAGCTGGCGGAGGCGGAACGAACTGCTTTGGCGGAGCGGCCATCCCACCTGGTGTGAAGGCAGAGCCTTGGTATTGAGGAGCGTACGGTCCAGTCGGAGCAGTTGTGGTGGGCTGATAAGGATTCTTATATGCAGGTTGCTGGCCGGTTGGGGCATATATGTTGGATTGAGAGGTGTTTGGAGCGGGTGGCATATACTGGTTGGTCGTAGCAGGAGTTGTTGTGGGTGGAGCGTAGGGATTTTGCATGGTCGACGTCTGAGCGGCCATGAAAGGTTGTGTAGGTCTGTACGCAGCCGTGGTAGCAACCGGTTGCTTGCGAGCGACCGCAGCGGCAGCGGCAGCGGCAGTGGCAGTGGCAGTGACTTTGGTTGCAGTAGCCTGCTTGATGCGGTTCCTGGCAACCAAAGCAGCAGGATAGTCCGGAGGCAAAAGACCCAGATATTTCCCGGCGATGCTCAATTGCCCGTGAGAAGCGACGATATCGGCATACTCACAATACTTCTCGTAAAGCGAGCTGAGCTTCCATCCAGAAGAAAAGGATTTCTCCTCGTCGACGAACTTGACAGCCTCCCGGAAAACAGTAACCTTCTCAATAAAGTTCTGCAACGATTTGGCGTGGACCGAGAATGTGGAGTCCTCGGATTCTTCTTGCAAACCAGCTCGCTCCTCTTCCTGAAACTCACTAATCCAGATGTTGACGAGCTTATGGAGCTTCGATCCAGCCAGATAGCAGAGCGAAGCGGCCGCGCGGAGTTCCGGCTGGTTTTTAGACCGACATTCCTCCTCCAAGCGGTCACCCAGCGCCTCGCAGAGATCGTTGAACTCCTTGCCATCAGCGTAGGTGCAGAGCGCAACCATAACCTCCTTCCAATTCACAATGTCTGCATTGTGAACAATATCCCACATGTTTTTACCAACCACGGAAGCAAGCAGGCGGAGGTAGTTAGGACCATCATGCCGCTTTGTGAAATACGCAGCCTTGACTTTATCAATGCACTTGTCCCCACCGCAGATCGCAAGCATGAATGCATCCGAAATCCGGTCTTCCTTCAGACACACATCGACAGCCCGGTCATATTCTCCCAAGACCACAGCCTTCGTGATGGCCTTGTCGGCTTCGGTTTCATCACCAGTGAATAACTGGAATGGATTGTTCGTTCTAGCCGTCTGAGTCGACTGGATGGACAAGCCAGCCAAAAAGTTCTCTGAGTCATCTCCATCGGCAAAGAAGGAAGACAACCTATTCTCTTCCTTGGCATTGATCTTGCTTGTATCTTCCATCTTTCCCTCAGCCTCGCCTTCCGCTTTCTCTGGCTCCGGGGTTGAAATGTCTTCTGCTTTGAATCCAAGGTGTGCTACCAACTTCTCCTTGGTGTTGCCGTCAACCAACGCCTTCAACACCTGCCATTCCGACTTCTCGTCCTCCGACTTTGCAACCTGGACCTTCTCATCGCAGATAGCAACAAGATTTTCCTCCTGGATCGCCTTCTCAAAGCGTTCTGTTGCAGCACTCACGCCGGAATCGATCGCAACAGTGGATATTTTGACCGTCGATTGGCGCTGCGCCGAGCTCGTAAAGCTAACCAACTTGCCGCCAAAGGCAAAGGTTGCGCCAGCGGGACGCTCTAGCCACTTGGGAGTCTGCCCTAGCGTGAAAGAAGATGTCTGCGCGTTGCTAGCTCTACTGAAAAAGTCATCGTCATCAGTAGCGGCAGGTGCACCGGTATCCACCTGTGGGTTGGTGTTCTGGAGTGTCCGAATAGCAATTTTGCCGTCGTATGAAGCGGTGGCAATGAAGGTGGGATTGCGGGGGTGGAAGGTTGTCTTAAATGTCCAGTTGGTGACCACCGGAAATTCACCCAACATCTCACCCGTCTGCGGGTTCCAGCAAATGGACCGGTTATCCTTGCCGGACGATAGGAGTAAGCCACTGTCGTGTCCGCACCACGAGAGCGACAAAACGCCGGCACTGTGCCCAGTAAGAGTCTAGGTGAGCATTAGCCAATGCACAGGGGTATTAAGCCAAAGGATTCTCACTCGCTCAGGCGCATTCGAGTTCCTCAAATCCCAGAGAAGGAGGACGGGATTCTGGTCATCCGGAACGGCGGTGATGAGCTTGGTTTGCTGTTCCGGATGCCACGCCACTGCACTGACAGCTTTGCGGTTGAGGTTATTGAGTGTAAGCGATTCCTTCTTTTGCTTAACATCCCACACCGTAAGAAACCCCCCGCTCCCGCCGGTGACTAGAATGTGTGGAACTTTCTTGTTCCAGTCTAGGCAATCGAAGTCATCCGCCCGTGCCACCTTATTGCCCAGCATGAAGGGGCTGTCGGTGTTGTTGAGATCCCATACGTAAAGCTACAGCAGATGGTCAACTTCGGAGGTGTAAAGCTGTCAAGCAGCATCGCTCACCTCTCCCTTTTCGCCGGCCGTCGCCAGTAGTTCTGACTTGAAAGGATTGAATTGTAAAGACTTGATGGCGCCGGTGTGCTTCTTCGTTTGCGAAATCAGGGAGTCACCGGAGTTGCTGAGCAGAGCATCGGCGCTCCAGAGGTCGAGTGAACCATTCTCTAGCGCACCGGCAATTATACCTCTGGGCTTATCGTTCCCCAGCCGACCCCAGCCGATATCGTAGAATCTGCCGGCAAGATACAGGTTAGTTATCCAAGCTTCATTTAGCTTCACAGTCCTGTTGAGCATCAGGGGATGGCATGAGGTTGACCAACTTTGAGTCTGTGTTCACAGCGGCTACTGGGGAAAGCTCCGTCTGAGAATCACCTCCCAGGTCGAGATCCCATAGCTCCAGCTGGGTATTATCCGAAAAGTCGGCTGAGACTGCACCCGCCTGAGTACCTGTCGCGATGAAGGGTTGTGTGTCTGGAGCCCACGAGAAGGCCGCTGTGCGATGAATGTCTCTTATTTTTGCCATACTCTGGAAGGCGAAATCGTAAAGTCGTAGCTAGAAATGAAACTTTGCCCGGAATTCCTGCAGTTGAACACGATAGTATCGTAAGATTGGGAGGAAGTTGATAGGAAAGATGCGATGCAATGAGGGGATTTGGGTTGTTTTCGAGATCCCGGCGAGTGAGCAGCACCCTGGTTATGGAGAGGCCAGTTTACTCGATCGTTTAGCTCTAGGAGTTACGACGGCAGTGGCTAGTGTTGTGGCTAGTGAGAACCACATCAAATATACAAAAACCTCTTAGCCCACTCAATATTTCTGGTCTATCTTAAATAATTAAATTTCCCCCAACTCGAGACAGTTTAATTATTTTAACGGAACTGGCTGGCATAGATAGCGAGTGAATATTTATGATGGGACTGCGAACCCTACCCTAACTCGTTACGTTGCAGTACCCCACAAATCTCACAAGACCCACACAGAATTCGGAATTCGCAGAGAGGTACACGACAAATCGAACACCTACGACATCTCGCCAACGCCGACGCCAAACAACCGACACGACCACCTACCGCCGATTCCCCCCCGAATACATCAAGATGGTGAGACTCTCTCTCCGGTTCGTTTTTGCGGTTCTTGTCTGCTTTCGCTCCGGGATGGCGAATGCGGCAACGATAAGACTGGAGTCTGCGGCGCGGGGCACATGGCCAGCAGCAACAAGGACCATACGATTACTGTGGACGGACGGACGGACGGGCTGCGCATCGAGCTACTCTATGAATTGGCTACGTTCTTGGTGACGGTTTCGGGGTATTGGCTAGCTGCGGGTTGACTTGGTGTCATTGGGTGGAGCTTGCACGCTGTGCTCGGCCTCTGAAGTTCCGATGGAAAATGTTTGAGCCGGCCGCGAACACGGCTATCAACATCCGAAGAGCATACCCAGGTTTCGGTATCCATCAACCCGCCACTGGTTCCTACCGCCTACATCCGCTTTCGTCGTCACCGCCGCCAGACTAGTCTAGGAGAACGAAGCTCTCGGAGGCAACTACTGTTGCCATTGAGCTGTGCTACGTCACTTTTTGCGGTTGCTAACCCAATACTTATACACAGGTCAACGTCCCCAAGACCCGCAAGACCTACTGCAAGGGCAAGTCTTGCAAGAAGCACACCCAGCATAAGGTCACCCAGTACAAGGCTGGAAAGGCTTCGCTCTTCGCTCAGGGAAAGCGTCGTTACGACCGCAAGCAGTCCGGTTACGGTGGTCAGACCAAGCCTGTCTTCCACAAGAAGGGTTCGTTATCTGCTATCTGCTAGGTTTCTGCATGAGTCGGGAGCATATGTCTGACAACCACAACAGCCAAGACTACAAAGAAGGTTGTCCTGCGGTTGGAGTGCACTGTCTGCAAGACCAAGGCTCAACTGGCGTTGAAGCGTTGCAAGCACTTCGAGCTTGGGTACGTAGATCTAGACATCCGCTTTCGCCCGAAGATAGGTGCTGATTTTTCAATAGTGGTGACAAGAAGACCAAGGGTGCTGCTCTTGTTTTCTAGATGTGTGGAAAATAAAAGCCGCTTCGTTTTCTTTCTTGTTCACTTTTCTCCCCCTAGGCAGACGGTGCCACGGGCACAAATCGAATCTAAGCCCGTGTGTCGTTCATTGGTTGTAAATGCTGCATCATTGTTGGGGGGAACCAGCGCTTGGTGATTGCGGATCTGGAGTTTTTTTTAAGCTGTTTTCCCGTGTTGATTCTACCAAAATGATAATGCTCCGGCCTTCCGACATGCATATATACCTGTTACCTTTTTGCAGGGGTGTCTCATTGCTTTAGATATTACTCAAAAAGGAAAGATATGAATCAGATCGGCACGGAATTAATCTCTTGTTGGCTTATTCGCGGAGCCGACACGGCCGGCAAGTGGAATTCTTCGGGATGCAAGTCCGGGACCAGTTACTTATTGCATTGATTGCTCTTCCTGGTACATAGATATCAACACCTGCTCTACATGCTCTGGATGAGCTGGCAGAACTGAGACAGTTGTGGTGTGCACTGAAGAGAATACTTAAGGAGGAGATAGGAATTGCTCTTCGCGAAAGAAAGGGGCGGTAATCTGCCTGCCTGCCCGCCATGTCTGTACCTGCAATGCCCGAGTTTGCCATGTCCGTCGTATCCGTTCTCATCCCAAACTCCCTCTGTTCGTTCGCGACCTTATATGTATTACTCTCTTTATCCCTTGTTTTCTCTCTGCCTAGCATCCATCAGTACCTGCATCTACGGTTGAGCTCTTTATATAAAACTCATACAACAGCCGCTGCCCACCGGCCAAAGCTAGACGAAACAACCATGGCTCCACCACCACCGCCCCCGGTGGAACCCATCATCTTGACTGGAATCGGCACGGACGCAGTCAACAGTTTTGAAGATCTCTCGGGTCTCTCCTCCAAGAGAACAACTCCCACAGGAACCCCAAATCCTGAGTATGAGAACCCGTATGATGCTCTGATCGAAGCTTGCGAACGCGATCCAGTAAGTCCCAAGCATCATACCGCTTTCTTACTATCCTAACCGCACTCTAGGCGCGAATCCAGGCAGCTTACCAGACCCACCGCACCACGCGCAATGCAAACCAGCGTGCGCGACTGCTGTTGGCGGACTTCCCAGGCGTCACCGTCGATCCGATTCTACAGGAACTAGAGTACGCCCGAGGTTCTCCGGCGGCTCAGTATGCTTTCCCCGGTTCACCGCGGAAACGCGGAGAAGATGAGATCGATCCGCGCAACTGCCTCGTCTTCTGGGCGCGGCCAACAAAGCCCGTAATGGACCTGATCGGACGCATCCAGCTGAGGCTGAAGGAGCTCGCGCCCGACCTCTGGATCATGCCCAGAGATAATCTACATATCACCGTACTGGAAATTACGCATTCAACTACGGCGGAGTTCATCGGGACGCTGATTGAGCGCATGAAGCCGAAATTGGAGAAGATAGTCAACCACCCGAAGTCCCACCGCGCGCGGCTAGTGAAGCCCATGCTAAGCTTTGATGCCGCTGCATTGGCGGTCAGTTTTGTTCCTGCGGCGGGCAAGGAGGGCGATGAGTACACATATCACCACCTCCGGCGTGACTTTTATGCCATGAGTAAGGGTGCCAATGTCAGTGTTACCAGCCGGTATATCGTCCCCAGCGCGCATATAACCATTGCGAGGTTTGTCACTTCAAAGGATCATGAGGACGAGAGTGGGGCTGTGGATAGAGCAAAGATGCAGGCGTGGATGGAGAAAGTATGGGAGATCAACGGAGAAATCGCGAACTGGGGGGGAGAGTGGTACGTCGGCGAGGAGAGGGGGATTGTTTGTAGGGGTGGGCGACTGTGGTATGGCGGCGGCGAGTCGGTCATGGAGGCGGAAGGATTCTAATGGCTCGAGGTATTTGCTTTGGGTTCTCTACTTTTTGTGTTTGTTTGCTTTCCAAGGATGTCAGATACCCATATTATGATTAGATAGGGGGCTGGAGGACGATATACTTACGTAGATAGCGGTCGCCCATAGACCACCTCGTAATGTCAGTTGCGATTATCACAAGGTTCCAGCTTCACTCATCTCGGGAGTCTCTCCATTGCGATAGCTATTTTAATGTTCCGCAGAATCGACAGACACGTATCCCGCATACCTATCCCGTGTTCCAAAAAAAAAAAGCTGATCGACAGATCTAAAATTTGGCGGGGGTCAAAATTTATGCACCCATTTTTTCCCATCCGCCCAGTAAGACCCTCTCACTGTGCGTATGATACGGCTTCCCAGGACACCTCAATGCACAACATTTCCCCATTCAACATCCCTCCTCCCTCCATTTCCGAGGCCTCCCTTCCTCCACCTATGTACTACCTCTTCATTCCTGGCCTCCAACTCTAAGACTCCGCCTTCCTCTTCAATCTCATCTCTACCGTCCTCTCTGAGGCCTCAATTCCTTCCTCGGCCTCTCTCTCTCCCACTGGGACTATTCGCCTCGCTTCCGTACTTAGTTACTTCCCAAGAACAATAGAATTGCCTCGCTACAGCGCTTATCAGCAAAAGCTCGCCGTTCCCTTCTTTTCTGCCCTTTTATTTCTCTGCGGACGATCGCCTAGATCCTTCTGCTGGTCTCTCCATTTACTGCAGTGCGAAGAGATGTTCGCGGGTTTGTACCACTCCTTGGCGGTTGCACCACCAAGTCGTCCGTCGCTCTTTTCGTTATCCACAATAGGTATTCACCGGTCAACGCATGAGTCGTCTTCAGTTGGTAGAACCGTGATGCCAGTTTCTTTGGTGCCCGTGCCGGCTTAGGATCTGGCTTCTGATATGCTTGCGAGTTGTCTATACCTTTTGTTTGTCACTCGGGATTCCGCCCGCTCTGGCTTTCCCCCCACTTCGCCTCTGTGATACGTTACCGCCATGACCTAGATAGGTCGCGTGCGAATAGTGACAAAACAGAAAAAGCCTCCGTGATACGCCGTTCAAGGTGAGCCAAGGGCACTGGCAGTGGCACTTTTTTCCTTCATATTGATCAGAGTACCTAGTGCCGCCACTCAACTCCACAGCCTTTGGGTTCTTTAGCTGCCATTTTGGCCTCTTGATCTGCCATCTCATTCCCTGCAATACCTTTGTGACTTGGACGCCAGCGTATCTCAACTTGAGTTCCATTCGTCATAGAGCCGCCGAATGTTTTCTCGTCTGGATAACATAAATCTGTGCTGGCTCTGGATCGCCCGAAGATACTTATCCTCCAGATGGCTGCCTGGGCGTCGGTAAATATCGTCACTGAGCCAAGCTTGTGGCGTTTACCTTTTATTGTCGTAGTTTCCAAGCCTCGTGCAATAGTAGCACATTCTGCACCATAGGACTCCCAATCGTAGCCCATATGGATTTTAACTCCCTTCCATCCACATGACAGCATATCCAACAGCGCCACAATCGATTTGGATCCATCTGTCCACATGACTGGTCCGGCCGATCTTCTTTCGCGATTCTCTCCGCTCGTGATTGATACATCCAACGGTGTTGCCATTCGAGTAAACCGGTTTGCTCTTCGCCACACGGGTAATCTAAGAAGGAATCCAAACTCTTTCCGATTTCACTATCGATGCACGTGAGAACAAGATTCCTAGCTTGGTTACCCTTTGGTAAGTTCACCGACCGCAGTGCAAACCTCCTGGCCCTGTCATCGAGTTGGGCACTCGCAAGTAGTAGTCCAGACTCCAGCATTAAAAGCTCCCAGGTTTGTTGTACGGAGCTGGGACAAATTTTCGAGTAAACGGTTCAGTAGGGTGAGTGATGCAATGTGTCCGGACGCGCTAACGAAAACTAGTGCCACAGACCAGTAAGTAGGTATTCAGCCTCGTTGACACGTCTGCTGATGTCTCTCTGATGACCTCCGAGCTGCCCCCAGACAAAAAGTGCGCCGCCATAGTCTAGATTGGCTGTATGCGAGTATGATTAAACAAAAAAAATCTCCGAGCTGCTGTGCGTCCATCTCTCAACTCAGCAGCGTTATCGTCATGACCTCCAGTGCGTACCCTTGGCGTTTCGTGGGAGAACAAAGGATAGGTACATAATCTCACACCGGCGTGACTACAATTATTCTCTGGAACCAGGCTATAGCGCCTCCGGACACTTTTGAAGCCCTCTAGTATCTACACTAGCAGTAGGAACTAACTGGCACGTTCAATTGTCAATCACGACGTTGAAACTACATATTATCCTCGCACCTATCATCCATCCACCGACCACCTTACGCCCACCTAACACAACCGCAAACATACATCACAACACCACCCAATCACCAACTTTTTTCTACGACCCCCCCCCCCCCCCCAAAACCCATCGTACCATCACTATGGACGAGTATGAGCAGATCTACGGGAACGACCGCGGCCGTGAGTCTGCTTAAACTGTCTGCGCCGTCTTCCGCAGCTAACTATCCTTGCTTACACGCAGCTCAAATCACTATCAAAGAAGCGGACTCTCGACACGCGCAAATCGCGCTCTCCAACTGCGATCTTGCGTATGTTCCGTCATTAATCTTACAGCTTTGTAGCTTACATGTCTGCCGCAGTTTCGCAAACTCGTGGCGAAGAGTGATGATAGCCGAGGTTCCAACGATCGGTATTCCTTCCTCGGCCCTCCACCGCTGCCACCAACAACGACATATATGCGGAGCTAACCTTCCGCAGCGATCGATCTCGTAGAAATCGAAACCAACACCTCCGTAATCCCGGACGAGTTCCTCTCGCACCGACTCGGTCTCGTTCCGCTAGACAGCACCAACATCGACGACAAGCTCATCTACAGTCGCGACTGCTCGTGCGACCAGTACTGTGAGCGATGTTCGGTTACACTCACCCTACACGCGCGTTGCACCTCCGATTCCCCCATGACCGTGTACGCGCGGGATTTGGCGGTCGCGGAAGGAGCGCAGCTGGGCTCGCCGATCATTGCTGATCCAGAGGAACGCGGTCCAATCATCGCGAAACTTAGAAAGAACCAGGAACTCAGATTGAAATGCATTGCGAAGAAGGGTATCAGCAAGGAACATGCGAAGTGGTCGCCGGTGGCTGCCCTTGGCTTCGAGTATGATCCGCACAATAGGCTGAGGCATATCGACTACTGGTACGAGATCGATGCGAAGGATGAATGGTAAGCACCCCTCGACGGATGGTTTTTCCTGGCGGTTCGCTGATGGAAGATGCAAGGCCGAAATCCAAGTTTGCATCGTGGGAGGACCCCCCGATCGAGGGCGAACCATTCAATTACGACGCGGTCCCCAGTCGTTTTTTCATGGACATCGAGAGTGTTGGTTCCATGCCGCCGGACGAAATCATGCAGCAGGGAATCAAGTACCTACAGGAGAAGCTTGCGGCAGTCATTAAGACTTTCCGCGAGGAGGGTGACGATGGTGTTAGGAGCCCAGGACAGGACTACGCCATGGGTGGTATGGGCGGTGGTGGATATGAGACGCCTTTTGGAGTTGGCGGAGCTATGGGTGATAATAGGACCCCGTATGGAGGCTCTGGCGGCTTTGGTCAGGCCACGCCATACGGTGGAAGCGGCTGGCCGTAGTGCTGGCTATTGATCGTTTCGAATTTGTGGTACAGAACAACTAGCAACAATAGCACGTCACAACCAAAATCTGATGAATGAAGAGCGATGATCGTCCACATTTTCCATATCCATTCTTTTTGAACCGTAAGCCTCTGCTACCCAAGCATCGACAGATGCTCGCCATGCTGAATGCAATGCACCATCTAAACCATCGCTCCCTTCCGCACCGTCTGCTGTTATGGTCTCTAACTCTGCACTTGAAAGCTTCTCCCAGTCGCTGTCTTCCTCTCCTTCCTCTCGCCCTCATCCGCCTCGGGCTTCGCACGGTTCAGCACCTTCAGGAAGTCTGCGACCCTCCTGCGCATCCTTGAGTGCATATAAGCCTGCTCCTCATCAGTTCCCCAGTCTTTGCCAGAACAGAATCCCAAAATCCACTCACCTTAGCAGCCTTGATGTGGTAGTGGAAGTAGTCCCTAAACGTCTGGATGTGGCTGATGCTCTCCTCCCTCCGCTGCTGGGTAAGATGTCTCGGCGAGAGCACGAACGTCACGTAGCCTACATCGCCCGCGCCCTGACCGTGCGCATCGAGAACCCCGGGAACCCCACGGATCTCGAGAGGCGGCTCATTCATGTACAGGACCTGCGGAGCCGTCTGTAGCGCGCGGCGCCGGGCATCTACGAACTCGGACAAGAACACCTTTCCGAAGATGCGGTCGGTCTCCTCGCGGAAGACAGTAGAGAAGATGACGGTCACTCGGTCGTGCGACGCCTGGATGTACATCGCTTCCTCGTCGCGGTAGCGGATCACCATTACTTCGCTTTGCGTGGCCGCAGGTGCGCTCTCGTCGAGAGAGGCCTTGGCTTGTTCGGCAAGAGCATGGTGCGTGTCGATCGCTTTTTCGAAGGGCGCGGCCATGGTGTTGCGGCGAAGTAGGGAGACGCGGCGAATCAGATCATCTCGTGTTCCTACTCACCACATCAGCATCCCACACACACACACACACACGTACACAAGTCATTCCTCTCACAGGCAGGGGAACATACCAGCCTCGGCCGGCAGGTCCTCCAGATCAATGAGCAGACTGAAGTCATAACCCGACTCGGTGGTGGTAATGTACTGTCCATATTCGCGCCGGAGAACATCTTCCGCCCCGTGCTGCAACAGTTCCGCATAGCACTTTATGCTGATGCTGATGAGGATCTTGGTTTTTGCCTCCGGCGTGGATACATGGAAGGTTACGCCATCGAAATCGGAGATCACCTGGTCGATTGAGACCGGGTTTGCGCCTTCGGTGAACCGCTCCGTGAGGATCGACTTGAGCAGGAGGTTGTGGTATTCGAGGAGAAGCTACGGGGATTAGCTATAATGAGTGGTGATTGGATGGGTCTGCAAGAGCTGGGGAAGCTTGCCATGGTAGTGGTGTTGAGGCGTAGACAGACCCAGCGGGAAGGAGATGGATGGAGCAGGTCTGTTGGTGGACAGGAATTGATATGAAGTTAGTGTTGGGTTCGTCGGAGCTGTGTTGCCGTTCCAAGCACCCCTGTTCTCCCCGCTGACTGCCAAGCCGGACTCAAAGATTTTTTATTTTAGTCATCGACTGCATCTCCTGGACGGCCAAGTATACATGAAACAATCTCTCATGCATTAGCGTGAACAAACTATACCTTTATGGGTCTATCATGACTTGGCGCCGCAACCTCATCGCGTCGCGTACTTGTCGTGCCCATTCAGAAAATCCTCAATGTCGCCAAACAAGTTGTCCAATCATGTCCTGAAAGCCTCTCACCGAGATCTCTGGCAACGCTGCGAAGAAACAGAAATGTACCACAGGATCGGCTTGACTTCGAGTCCAGAGACGTTCTTCCCTCTTCATCACCGCAAACTGGAGCATATCGCTGAAGCGACGACAAGCTCGAATGCCGACAACGTCAGAAGGGTGTTCGGAGTGAGCGAGTGCAAGACCCTTTTCATTCCGACTGTTGTCGGTGACTGCAAACACCATATGAATGGTGTCGATCTCGCGAATCAAAGGCGTTCAACCTATACGACACACCAACGTACACGACGCAATTGGCCTTGCCTCTTCTTCTTGCTTGACATTACCCTTGTTAATGCACACCTTCTTATCGAACTAGCTCGCAGCCAACAGTCCGATACTATTACACCGTTCGATTTCGTCGCGTTTTGGCGAATCAGCTCCTTCGGACGCAGATGTCTAACGGGAAGATACGTCGTACGCACGTCAAGAAGGCACGGCAAATTCGATTCTCCAAGTATTGGCATGAGGAATGGGAACGTAGTCAGGCACAGACAGCAGCTGCTAGCAGCCATAATCTTGAAGAGCACCGATTAGAGAGAATGACAAGCAGCGTGAATGCATTGTACGTAGATTTGACTTTAGAGAGGGCAACACGGGTGGCAGGCGGAGGCCTAAGTTGACGCAATTTGAGTGCTGTATGCAACCCAGTAGCAGCGCTGTGTGGGTCAAAGGGAGGAAAATGCTGGACTCGGTGGTATGCCTTTGATATCACTCGACTGGATTAGTAATTGAAGTAAACACTAATGTACGCACTAATGCATGAGAGATTGTTTCATGTACTTGGCCGTCCAGGAGATAGATCATGACGATGTGCAACTATCCGCAGTCCGCCCGATGGTGACGCATTGCAAGCTCCCCTTTGCCCTCTGCCCAGGCCTGTGCCAAGAAAGTGAAAGCGCACCAAGGAAATTCCAGAGGAAAGACAAAAGAAAAAAGCCGCCCCCAAATCCTACTCCTTCCGCGGAAGCCATGAAGGAGGGCGTGGGAAGGAACAGTGGCTATTCCTCACCTCCAGCACCCAGCTCCTCGGCCTCCGCCCTCCTTTCCTCCTCCTGTTTCCACTCCGACATCTCACTCTGTATGTCTTCCTCAGCCGGGGTTGGAACCAGCCTCCCCGCGTCGGTGGTGGAGAGGAAGTCCAAAATCGGCTGGCTGCAGTGTTCGTCGGCGAAGAGGTCCCGGATCTTGAACCGCCCCTTACCTCTCCCTGTCTCCCTCCCCACCGCCGCCCACAGAATTCTGCTGACCTTTCCAGTGCGGACAGAGCTTGAAGAGATGCTCCCGCGCCTGAGTCCTGTAAGGGCATCACCAGCATTTAGCAGTGGGCTGCTTCTTCGTCCACGAGAGGTACCGACCAGTGAGGCTGTGGCCCGTCTTCGGCTGGTAGAACCTCGCAGCGAGCCGTTTGTTAGCGTTTGCGGGACCCGAATCTGGCTACTGACGAGGTTCCCGGAGTCGGCTGTACCGATATTTCTTTGTGGTAACCCTGGGTTCTGCCCACATCTTTGCCTCCTGCCACTTGGCCTCTGTGATCGAGCGTTTTGGGTGTGCCAGTGATCCTGGGGGTTGCCGCCTTTGCCCTGGCTGATCCCCGTACCGCCCAGGTTGGAGATGTTCCACACCATGAGCATCTGGCTCATCTGCTGCCAGCTTCGCCCATTCATCTGCATTTCAATTCCCTGGTACCCCTTTGTGGGCAGGGCACTAGCGGAGTTCTATCGTAACGCCGGATTGTTGCAACGTGCTTCCTGGCCTCAAGTGCGTACCTCTGGCCGGGGCCAGGCTCGTCTGAACCTATCATACGGATCGCTGCTTGGGTGCCCCCGCGGATGGTAATCGGTTCGTGGGCGAGAGGCTGGAGTGCTGCAGTTTCTAGCAGTCGGGCAATGGCCGCGCACTCCGCATCAACTGGAAGCCCATGTGAACCTTGTGCCCCCTCCACTATAGTCCCCTCTTCCGGGTAACAGCACAGCCAACTGCGCCTGAGTCCGTTCGAGAGCCATCCGTAAAGATGGAGAGCCCTGGGGGCTGTGGTCTCCCTCTGGGAGGTTATGGAACCGAAGCCTGAATTGTCTCCTGCGGTTGCTGAGCTGCGCCACAGCGCCCCTTGTCCCTGACTGCAGTGAGAGGCATCCCCAGTTGACTGCCCGAAACGCCCACAGAGTCGCTCTTGCCTCCTGATTAGCCAGTGTCTGTAATTCCGCTGCCCGACCGATGGAGCCTCGGACCTGGTGTCCCTTCCACCATAGCTCTAAACCAAACATCGCGACTAACTGGACAAGCAGTCATGACACTCCGGCGGTTGGCTGGAGAGAGCTCCATCTGCTCCATGAGTGGTGCTCCTCAAGGGTAAGTTGGGAATCTAGCTGGACTCCGAGCCAGCGTGTCGGACCCAAAGATGCTGTAACAATGCGAACGGGAGAGACAAGGGTCAGTTACCGAGTGAGATATTGAGATGCGGACGGAGTGACAATTCCTTCTTCTACGATCAGTCGGATGCGTCTAACACATAAAAAAACCGCACAGAACAATAACAACAGCCTTCCCCATCTATTGTACAACATCTATTTGTTCACCAACCACGTCCCATAAGGTTCACTCCGTCGGGCTGAGATTTAACAGTTTCTCCATGATCGTATCCGTATCCCGTCTCCGTTGTGAACGTTCTGCATCGCCCAGTGCCGCTATCCTCCTGCCCGCAAGGTACGTGAGCCCGGCCGAGCCGTAGAGCTCCGAAGGCGGCACAACCTGATCCACTGCCAACTGGATCTTTCCCTTGGAATCGATACCTGCCTTGACTGGTCGGTACTTGTAGATTACGAACCGGTCGTCGTTCCTCGGTATAGTCCTCGTCGAGTTCCTTTGAACGGTGGAAACAACACCACCGATGCCGGCCGCCTGCCCAGTTATAGAATGCCATCCCAGCCGTCTTCCGGGCACCTCCTTCCTCAGCTGTTGCGGACCGAGCTCGGGGTCGTTGTGGGCGTAGGCATTGGATCGAGTGTAGTGCAATCCGGCTGAAGGATGCGTTGACGGCGGCTTATTGATGGGGATATCTAGGAAGTCGATGACGAGTCTCTCAAGGTATGGATGGTCGGAACGGATTTTCATCATGTCAACATCTTCGGTCGGCAATGCCTCCGCCTCCTCCTCAACCTGCGCATGCGAGACCATCTGGCCGTCCATGATGTACTTGCGCTGGACCTTGTCGATCCTCTGCCGTTTGACGACAAAGTCACGGAACTCATCCTTACGCGGTACAACTTCCTTCTTGATATACTCGCGTAAATCCTTGGGAGCCATGCCCTTAACGAACGGGCCCTTGTAACGCCACTTATACGCCTCAGGCTTAACCTCATCGAAGACGGTGTTCCTGGGATCGAAGCTGCGGAAGTCCATATCGTAGTCGTGCTCGGAGACGGGTGGGTATAGCGCGACGTCAAGTTCCTGCCACTTCCGGAGGGTGTACACGTCGTCGTGCGCGGACTCAAACGTCGTCATATGCTCGATCGTGTCGAGTTTTCCGTAGCGCATGTACATCGTCTTTGCCGACGTTGAGAGCGGGAGATCACGTTTGAGACCCCAGTCGCCACGGAAGGCTGAGGACCGTGGGGTTGTGATGGCTTGGAGCGTGGGGTACGGCATTGCCGGTGGGGCATTGACGCTGAGGGACGGCGGAGGAGGTACCGGTGCCGGCATAGCCATCAACCGGGAGTTCCGGAGGAGGTGTGCGGCTGGTGAGAGTCTTTTGGTTGACATTTTTGAGTTGGCACGCACGTTCGAATGGGATTGATGTCAAGTTCGGGAGTGCGGTATAGATTCCTGGGATTGGTTTAACTTTTCGGAGTGGGGCTAGCCGGGTAAGCTATCAGAGTGACATTTAATGACGGGGAAAAATTTAGCACACATCGATGGTGTTCGAATCGGGGAAACTTGCACTGAAAAAACTACAGACCTTATCCCAGCCAAAATAGTACAGAATCGAAGTCGAAAGCCGTAAGCCGGCTGGGCTGAGCTTCGGTAGTCAATCACGTGAACTGTGAGATCGTCCCTGCTTCTATTATGTAATTCTAGCAAATAAAAATCTCCCGTTCCAACTTCCAAGACTGCTAGCTTTGTAAGTCTATCTGTCATTCAAATAATGCACCCCGGACCCATATTGGGCTAACGGAAGTGGTGCTTGGAGATGTAGGCAACCTGATTGGCGCACAGTATCAGAGCGAACGTAAGCGAGAGCCTCCCTCGGCATTCTCCTACATATGTAACACTCAGGAACTTGCTTCGTTTCTTACAACTCGTCCCATCGTGTGCGCTTTATCACCACATTTAATACTCTTGCCACCACCACCATATCGCCTTAGATTTCGCACAGCTCTCTGCCGCAACAACCACCGTACCTGACAATACAAACAATATGTCGTCCTTTCGCTGCCTGGCAGCTCCGGTGATGTCACTGCGAACCGTCTTCATTCACGCTACCACCAAAACCTACGGCTCGACGGTGCTCCGAGCAGCATACTCAAATTCCTCCATCGGTTCTTCCAAACGTCAACTACAAACGCAGACCCACGTCTCACCGACACTACATACCGAGCCACCATTACCGCGGGGCAGCGGGGTGGAATCATCCCTGACCCTGCCCGCTCATGAACACTCGATGCCGGGCTCTCCCCCGCCCGTTCCCGTCACCCCGAAGCCCACGCCGGTAACACGCACCCGCTTCCGGCCACGGAAGGCTGTCATGTCGCTTACCGCGCCAGCTGTCGAGAAACTTAAAGCCCTGATGGATAGCCCTGACCCCAAGATGATCCGTGTGGGAGTCAGGAACCGGGGGTGCTCGGGACTGGCCTACCATCTGGAGTATGTGGACAAGCCCGGCAAGTTCGATGAAGAGGTGCAGCAGGATGGTGTCAAGGTCCTCATCGACTCCCATGCGCTGTTCAGCATCATTGGAAGTGAAATGGATTGGGTTGAGGACAAGCTCAGTGCGCGCTTTGTTTTCAAGAACCCCAACATCAGTAAGTTATCCCCTTCTGCTTCTCACTGGAATATTGCTAACAGCTCGACAGAGGAGCAATGCGGCTGCGGCGAGAGCTTTTCAATCGGTTAGACGGCACAGTTTCGGTTAGGCCCTCGGGTCGGACAATCGATAGATGCGGCGCATCATAGACGAGGAATCCTGTTGCATTTTTCTTCGCTGTCAAGGGTTTGGGGGGTTTGGTTTACATGGCGTTGTTTCTGTTACTTCCCTGGTTCTTTGCGTTCACCAAGGCAATTCTCCGGCCGAGCTAATGCTTGATATGTTTTTGTGTGTACGGAGAGCTTTTGTTGGCTTCTGTCCATTTCCAGCACTTGGCAATGAGTTAAAGACTCGCCGAGATGTGCAAATGGGAGAAGCAAATGTCGATAGCAAGATAATTTATCGCTAGATCTGAGTTACATAAACACAACTGCGTCGCAGTAGATTCAACCTTCGCGGTTCAACCTTTTCACAGCTGCGGAACCGGAGCTCGGAAGATACAGGCTCATCCCTCCAGGCTTGGCATAGTTAGTGAGAGCCCTTGCACTCAGTTGCAACCCTGAAGAGAAAGAGAAAAAAAATGAAGTGTTCCTGCAGTATCAATACTCCGACGTGACACGACACATATCCAGAGCTACACATGACACGTACATACAACAATGTCGGAAGCCAAGACGAAGGAGAACAAACATGCACCTTTTTGGTTCGGTGGAAGTGCCAGTTGTATGGCGGCTATCTGTACACATCCTCTGTAAGTAAAATTACTGTACCGGTTGCGGTGGTAGGGGCCGAGATACAATACGGTGCGGAAGGCTGACGGAGTGTGATAGGGACCTTTTGAAGGTTCGTCTCCAGACCGCTGGTCAGCACAACTTGGGATTAGGGAAAACGGCGTTGAACATCATCAGGCACGAAGGTAGAAGGCTCCGAGGGCGCAGTATATATGGTTATAGTTATAACTGATTGCGACGGAAACTAGGAGTTTTGGCGATATACAGTGGGGTGGGTCCAGTGCGATTCTGGTGGTGAGCAATGAGTGCTAATGGTTTTAAAGCTGTCTGCTAGTTTGCTGCGACAAGGTAACTAAGGGGTATCTCGTATAAAAATGGTAGTGCACCAAGACCTGATCGTTACTGTGGTTGTTAGCGACATATTCAACCACTAGGTTCGGCGCGTACGATGCAATGAAGGCCTATGTTACAGTTCCTGGAGGCGAATCAGCAGGTTTCGCGACTTTGCTGTTCATGTCATTTGGGGCAGGGTGGTGAGTTTGCTGCAAATGTTCTGCGCTCGATAGTTATGAGCTAATCCGATCGCTTAGGACGGGTGGATTGTCTGGGAATCCGGCGGGTATCTATATCGTCTGCTGTGCTGCTTGGGGTCGTGATAATTCTGGCTGACCGATTTTCCGACCATAGATATCATAAATGTGCGCATGCAACAGGATCTGGCGAATCCACCAGAGAAACGTCGCAATTATAAGCATGCAATCGACGGGCTGGTACGTATGACCCGCGAGGGGGGTCCGGGGGCGCTGTTCCGCGGCGTGTGGCCAAATACCCTCCGTGCTGGGCTCATGACGTCCTCTCAACTGGCTACCTACGATATTGCCAAGATGCAGTTGCTGAAACTTTCATGCTTTCCGGACGGCATTGCGACGCATTTCACCGCGAGTCTGATCAGCGGGCTCATAGCGACCACCATCTGCAGCCCTGTAGATGTCGTCAAAACTAGAATCATGTCTAGCCGTGATTCCCAAGGGGTCATGCACTTGCTCGCGGACATCACCAAGAAGGAGGGATTGCGGTGGTCGTTGAGAGGATGGGTGCCGAGCTTCATGAGATTGGAGTGAGCACCCGGATTGATGTGATGTGAAGCCCGCAGGAGAAAGGAAGCTGAGCAGAAAAACAGACCACAGACGATTCTCACATTCATTGCGCTGGAGCAACATAAAAAGGTCTGGCATTGGCTGAAAGATAACCCGTGACGACGTAACGCATGGTGGTTGGTAGTTGCTTTGCTTCTTCACGATGCTAGTTTTTTTGGGATTGTGTTTAAGTTATGGAATTTCTGTTTTCGTTTTTTCTTCCCTTCTTGCATAACGGCCATATAGATACCCTGGTGTCGTGGTGTTTGATGTAGATTTCTATTTTCTCTGTTCTTTCGCGTAAATAATAGATGGCATTTAAATTGATAGTTTGTGTTGACGGCTAATTGCAGCCTAATGCAACACGGGACAAGGCGTTTGCCGATGAAAGGGCCCGATTTTCCCTGTGCTGTAGGAGTCACTGCAGTTGATACCTGAATATCTACACTTTTATCATAGCCTCTCTTCCTGCCCCCTCTCCTCCCCTCCATCCCTTCCACAGCTGCAGTCCCGCAGCTGCCCCAAGTTACGTGTGTTCGAAATGGTCACCAAGGCTCGTCATACTTTTTAACCCCACCACCCATCTCAGCGTCAACCCCGCTAACTCACCAGCGATGCAGATAAAAGTTCAACCCGACCTCTGCGCGGTCGTGGAGAACATTTCGAAAGCGCGAGCGGAAGATGCAGCCAGTGCTCCAAACATTGTTCCACTAGTCGCTTCGTTCCCCGCGGAATTCTTGAATCCGTCGAGTGCCTACCTGAAGCTCTCGGCCAAGTGAGTCGCACTAGCAAGTTGAGAAGCGAAGTCACGATTGACAGAGCATGTGGTAGGAGCAACTCGAAGAACTCGTTTTTGTTTGAGAGTGCCTCGAGTAGGGAGACTATAGGACGATACAGCTTTCTTGGTTGTGGTACGTGCGAATCCCTTGACCCTATGTCCCCGTCGAAGTCGCACCACTGACCGCTTCCAGACCCTCGTAAGGTCCTCAAGACCGGTACTGGCCATGGCGCTGAAGTCGATCCCCTCACCGAACTGGAAAAGGAGCTCGCTACCTACCGGCTGGCCAAATTCGTGGGACTCACCCTCCCTCCCATGACCGGTGGCGCACTGGGCTACGTCGCCTACGACTGCGTCAAGTACTTCGAGCCGCGGACGAAGCGCGATTTGAAGGATCCGCTGCAGATTCCGGAGTCGTTGTTCATGATCTGCGACACGATCGTGGCATTCGATCACTTTTTCCAGACCATCAAGGTGATCACGCATATGCATGTTCGTGATGGGCAGGATGCGACTATGGAGGCTCTGCAAGCGGATTACGACAAGGCCGTGGAGGTCATTGGCGACATCGTGGAGATCCTGCAGTCGCCCGAGGTTCCGCTGCCGCATCAGCCGCCGATTGTTAAGGGACAGGTGTGTGTGTCGAACATTGGGCGTGCCGGATACGAGGATCATGTCAACCGCCTGAAGAAGCATATCACCAAGGGAGATATCATCCAGGCGGTCCCCTCGCAGCGCTTCAGGCGGCCAACGACTCTCCATCCGTTCAACATCTACCGTCATCTCAGAACCGTAAACCCTTCGCCGTATCTGTTCTACATCGACTGTGCCGATTTCCAGTTGGTGGGAGCCTCTCCCGAGCTTCTGGTCAAGGCCGAGAAGGGTCGCATCATCACCCATCCCATCGCCGGAACTGTTAAGCGTGGCAAGACCAGTGAGGAGGACGACGCGCTCGCGCAGGAGCTCTGCTCCTCGCTCAAGGATCGTGCCGAACACATCATGCTCGTCGACCTGGCGCGGAACGACATCAACCGCGTTTGCGATCCGCTCACGACTACCGTAGACAGGCTTATGACCGTCGAGCGCTTCTCGCATGTCACGCATCTCGTTTCCCAGGTCTCGGGCGTGTTGAGGGAGGGGATGACTCGCTTCGATGCGTTCAGGAGCATCTTCCCCGCCGGAACGGTGAGCGGCGCGCCGAAGGTCAAGGCGATGGAATTGATCGCCGAGCTGGAGGGTGAGCGGCGGGGAGTCTACGCCGGTGCCGTCGGGTACTGGGGGTACGAGAGGGGCAGCATGGACACCTGCATCGCGCTGCGTACCATGACCGTCAAGGATGGAGCTGTGTATTTGCAAGCCGGCAAGCCCCAACCCAACCCAATCCCCGAACTGTGTGGCTAACCGATCAACAGGTGGTGGCATCGTTTTCGACTCGGATCCATACGACGAGTGGGAGGAGACCATGAACAAGCTGGCAGCGAATATCCACTGCATCAGCAGTGCTGAGGAGCGGTTCGGTGGCGCCGAGGACGATACAATCGAGGACCTCGTCGTGGGACAAGAGCCGCAGCGCAGCCTGAATGCCTCGGTGCGTCTGGGCGATGGATCGTAGATCATGGGCGGAGAGAGAGAGAGAGAGAGAGAGAGAGAGCTCTGTGCGTGTAACCTACGTGTAGTTACTCCACTATTCCTAAGTTGCCCACGTGAAATCTTAGGCGAAACACGACATGGCCATCGCAGTTACTTGAATCTTATCTCCTCGCGCTGGTGCTGTTCCTTCTGCGCACTTCCATTCCCGCTCATACAAGCCCAAACACCTCTCTCTCTCTCTCTCCACCTCACCACCCAAACCCAAACCCAACCTCTATCCTCCCCCCCCCCCCCAAATCTGCCTACGCCTCAACGACGAACCCGCACGGCGGCTGGCGCCGCCGATGGATCTCGGCCTTGGTCTCGGCCGTCTCGCACTCGGACACGGCGAGGAGCTCCTTGACCTTCATGATCTTCCCAGCCACGTCCGGGGAGACGGGGTGGTAGGCGATGGACATGCGTTTCCGCAGGCCGAGCGACGCCAGGATCGCGTTCTGTCGCTTCGTCATGCCGATCGCCGACCGGATCAGCGTTATCTTGAAGTAGGACATTTGTCTTTCTTTCTTCTTCTTCTTCTTCTTCTTCTTCTTCTTCTTTTTGGGGGGGCGGCGGCAGCGGCGAGGGTTGTGTGGGCTTCGGAACCGTAAAACGGACGAGACTGCGGGAGTCCGGTGGCAGTGTCGTGCGATAGGGAGGGTGGAGGTTGGTTCGTTACTCGTCTAACTACCTAGGCCCTGAGGCTCTGCGGCGGGGGGGGGGGGCGGGAAACTTTAGATAGATTTCGTCCCAGCCTGCCCGCTTGGTCTCACATATACTGCGCACATGGGGCCGCCGACAATGGGCGATGCCAACTTCTACTTCCATTTGAAGCACCCTGATGGAATGCTTACTTGCCTCATCCTCCGCCGGCTTATGGAGCCCTGAAGAGAGTAGTTGGTCACATAGCTATAGTAGATGGCTCGTTCCGATTCCGACTATCTAACTATCCCATGTATGTATACCTATGCAGGTACATACCTAGGTACTCTCTGCGTTGGCCGTATGTATCGCTCTCGCTCACCCCAGTCGCAACACCATCTCCACCGCGACCTCTGGTCCCACCACCGCCACCGTCTCTCGGATGAGCTTGTACAGAACCCCGTCCGTGTTGTCGAACCCCTGCAAGTTATCGGCCGCCGTCTGAAAGTTCCTCGCGCCGACCTTGACCGCGCCGAGACCGAACCGGTCCAGCTCCTCTTCCGACATCAGGCCCGGCATCCGCGAGTCGATGGCAAAGCCCGGCCCCGCGTCGCCGGGATCGAGATCAAGCTCGGGAGGCGGTTGGGAGAAGCGGCCGTTCCAGGTGCCGTCGGCTTCAAGGGAGGACTTCAGATCCGCAGTGAGCGGGACCCAGGCGTTTGTGGAGGGGTCTAGCAGCTCGGAAGGACCGTAGGAGGCTTTGTAGCGCATCTTCTGGCAGGAGGGGATGTAGTATCCTTTGCTCTCTCCGTTAGCGGTGCTCGATAAAAAGGCGCCCCCGGGGGGAGCTGTTACCCATGTAGTAATACGTGTATCCTCTCTCCTTTGCCAGACACGCCTCGTAGCAAGCGCTGACCTTGCCCAAGTGCCAGCTTTCGAAGTCGTTGTGGTAGATGAAGTAGACACCGCTGACGATGTCCGGGAGCAAGTCGAGCACGCCCATCGCGATCAGCCGTCCGTCGAGACGATAGCACATGTGGTGCGAGCCCAATTGCTTGCCCGATTCCGTGGTCGTCGTGGGCAGCGGTGATTCGCACAGAAAGCGCCTGAAGCCCATTTTGCTGATCTCCTCTGGCTCCTCCTTGTGCACATTGCGCTGGTAGTTCTCAAAGAGCTTGTATCTGTTCACGGAAAATAAAAGAAAAACATTGTCAGTTCGATGGAATCGCCGATTCGCAAAAGAAAAAGAAAAAGAAAAAGAAAAAGAAGAGAGAACGAAAGAAAGAAAAACGGCGAAGGGGGGTCTACTTCTCGTCAGAGAAAGATGAGGGCTCAAGAGTGACCTCGAACTTGTGCGCCGGCTCGGGTGGGATACGGGATCTGATGGTGCAGTATTCCGGTTCGTGGACACTCTCCGCCAGGTCAAAGCCGTTCTTCTGCTTCCTCTTCTCTCTGGTGGTCACCGTCGTCAGTGCACTTGCCCCACCACAACGCTCCAACCAGCACGGCCGCTACGGCCAGCGCCCCCATATAGATTAGAGTAGACTGGGCAATGGTCGATTGATTGAGTTCCCAACATCGAAAAATTGCCGGTAGATATGTATCCTCTGCCCCCCCCCCCCCACCAACCAGCAACCAGGCAACCCGTACCAGCCAATCTATTGAGCGGCACAAGCCGATCGAACTGCGAACGTGCATGATGCACAAGGTGGGTATGGGTGCATGTGTGGGCTGGACGAACTTACTCTTTGGACTTGGGATACTTCTTTGCAGCTTCCCGGGCGTAATCCTCGCCAAGAACATTGCGAGTCCACTTGTGCAGACACTGCCGCTGGTCCCTGGAAGGCTTGAACGTGTTGGCGTGAAGGCTTTTTGAGTCGAGGAATCATGGATATATATCAGCTCTATCCGAAGCAGAAGCCGAAGCCGCCGCGCCCCGTCGTCGGCCCATCCATCGATCCATCGATCCACCGATCCACCGCCATTGAATCCCCCCCTCATCGTGTAGTGCATACCACTGCCGTCCGCCCCGATGGCCAGCACGAACAGTGGTGGACAGGACGGTAACTATGCCAGGAACGGGAGGGTGCTCGGGGATCCTCACTCACCGGATGGTGTAGTGTTTGCAACAGGCCAGAAGCATGTGAGGCTTGTACAATGTAGTTCCGCTCCTGCAATGGCGAACGAACGGACGGCGTGTCAGCAACGACTGGTCGAAACGGTGCCGATCCGCGCACCTGGACAGTCCGGAGAGCGCAGCACCCGCATCACCGAATATCACCCGACGGCAGGATATATCGTCATGGTAACGCAGGTGCTGGAAGAGCTTGCCAGACAGCTGTCCGCCTCGATGCGGGGGATCGGGGCGCAACCCACCGTCTCCATCCGCGGTCGACGAGACTTTGGTAGTGTTTTACAGTCAAGGACTTGGAGCCCAGGTAAAACGACGAGCCTACACACCTGGAACCATTCACCAGTTCATTAGCGATTTACACGGACTTTTTCCCGGGGACAGCGCGAGAGGGTGTTTGTTTGTGCTTTCCGGATCCGTGCAGTATTTTTTTTCCTTTTTTTTTCTTCCTTTTTTTTTCTTCCTTTTTTTTTTCTTCCTTTTTTTTTTCTCTCCCACTATATTCCTCCCCCGACGTCATGCGCGTTGCGTGGGGCAGAAGCAGTGGGCCATGGTATGTATGTATGTGGACAGTGGACAGAGTTGTGTGGCAGAGTGCAGGGCGGAGAAAGGAAGTGATGAGCCAAGAACTGCAAGCAATGCAGGGGCGGGGGGGGGCACGAGAATGGAGAAGCGGGGACCGGAAGGAGGGGGAGGGGTTAATTCACGTAATGGCGGGCTTCCCGAGGGATCCGTTTTGCAGTAACCACAGAGCGGGCTGGAGAAGGAACCTGCACGTCGACAGACACCGCGGCGCAAGGGAAGGACTGGCGTCAGCTAGCCGACCCAAACAATGCACGACACCAAACGCACAGTGCTCGCGGGCCACGAGGGGAAACGACTGGCACGGAACGAACCTTGGTACGAGAATGCGCTGGTCGACAGAGATCCGGCTGCTGCGGCGGACATGGTTGGGTGTGGGCGCTGTCCGCAGTGTCGACGGGGTTCGCTGGCCGGCCGAGTGGATCGACGAAGGGGACGAAGGTTGGGGGAAGTGGCAGCGGCGGGACAACAGCAGCAGCAGCAGCAGCAGCAGCAGCAGCAGCAGTGCAGAGGGAAGAGAACAGATGGCGATTGCGCTGGCGGAGATTGGCTGGCTATATTCCAGGCGTCGGCAGAGCAACGGACATTGGGCACGGTAGCACGGCGAGTGGAGGAGGCGGGGCAGGACGGGGGCAGGGCAGGTGCGGTTTGCGTTGCGACGACACGACGGCTGGCCAGTTGCGATTGCAGCCACAGCCGGCATGCGGAAGAGTGCATACGAGAACGTTGTGTGGCACACGCGATGGCTGGGCGCGGTGGGCGTGGCAGAATGCGGTGGCGGTCGGGGGCTGCCGCCGAGCCTTTTGTGGGGGGGTGGGGGGGGGTGTGACGGATGCGGACGGCGAGTGGCAGGGTGGCGGGGGGGCAGACGGGGGGCGCGTCCAGTCCGGATGCCCGACGCCGCTTCTCGGAGCGATCAGCCCCGTTCTGGCCTTCTTCTATCTATCTAGATCTCCATCCCCATCCCTGCGCCGACCCGCATAAACCGTATCTGACGGCACGCGTCATTCGTCCGCGGCTCGAACGGCGGGGGCGGCGACAATGACGACGTCGTCGACGCCGACGCCACCGCCACCGGCATCTCCATGGAGAAGCGGGGGGCGGTGCGGCGGGCGCAGTCTCGGGAAGGGGAGACGGAGCCGCACCGGCGATGGTGGCGAGCCAGCGGGATGCTGCGCGTGTCCGTGGGGCTGCCATTGCCGCATCGGGGCCGTAGCAGGCGCGGTGCCCGTGAGATGCGGGCGGGGACGGAAGCGGGGGCGACGGCGAGGGAAGAGGAAGGGGGGGAGAGGAAGGGGAAGGGGAGCGGAAGCGGAAGCGGGGAAGCGGACGGGCACTGGGCGCAGCAGTGGTCGTGCGCGACGCAGTGATCGCGGGCGAAACAGCGAGCGCGAGCGAATCAGGGAGCGCGGGCGAGACAGCTGCTCCGGGGCGGGCTTCGGCCAAACGAACAAGTCCCCGAACGACACATACATGGCCGCCCGCCCGCGGGATGTGCCGCAGGCGACAGCCCGCCGGAGAAACAAGGAAGCCAGCCACTCCCGCCACGTGCCGCTGCCCGCGTTCCCTCCGCCGCTGACTCCGGATCAAAGCGGACGGAGGCAGACCAGGCCCGGCCGCAACAAACGGCGGAGCGGCCACCACGGCGTGGCATTCCGCTGCATGCCACACCAGCGCGGCTGTTTCTCCCGCGGCTCGCTGCCCGCCGACACGAGACGGGCGTCGGGGCCAGCAGAGCCGACGCGGCCGCCGGACGGGTGCGGGCGCGCCGCTCCTGCTACATACGTACATATCTGGCTGCTCCACCGCGTCTTACCTAACGACCGCGGGCGACTTGCTTCCCGGGGCTTTCCGTGCAGGGCCCGGGGGCGTGTTCGGGGCACGGTGGAGGCACGACGCACTCTATCACCGCCGCTGCCCGTCGGTGGCCGCCTCCCCCGCTCTCTCCAGGGAATCGATCACGATCGGAAAGGAGACGTCTCCGCCGCCGGGGACTGCCGCCGCGCGGGGATGGCAGACAGGCGGCGCAATCTCGACGACGGCCAGCGGATCGACAACGGGCGCCCTGCGAGGCGGAGGGGAGAGGAGAGGCCTGCTGGGGGGGGGGGCTTGCTCTAACGACGTGCTTCCGCGCCGCGGCCCAGGCAGTCGTCAGCGCGCCGTGCACGCCATCGACCCATCGACCCACCGAGGAGGGGAGAGGCGCAGAGACCGGTACGGAGCCCGAGATGGCCGGCTGGCACGTAGAGTACATGCGCCCCGTGCGAAACGGACGGACCCCCGGAAAAGAGTGAGTCCGCCTCCAAAAGAGGATTCCTCCATGTAGTCGCCAAACAGCCCTCCGAGCCTCTCCGTCCCGCTGCCACCAGGCCTCCCCTCCCTCTCCTATCCTCCAGACAGTCACCGGCCTCCTCTCCCCGCCCACCCACCCCCCGTCACGCCCCGTCAGCCAATTCGCCCCATTATAACCCTCCTCCTCCTCCTCCTCCTCCTCTTCCTCTTCCTCTTCCTCCCGCCTCCCGCCTCCCGCTCCTCTCCTCTCCTCCTCCTCCTCCTCCTCCTCTTCCCACCCCCCTCTGCGCCCAGCTCACACGACACCCTCGCGTCCCCCCAATATCACACGTTCTCCGATTCACACAAGGCCCGCCAGCCCAGCACCGTCCGCTACGTATACACGAGCATCGTTCACTGCTTTGTGTGAGAGAGAGAGAGAGAGAGACTGTCCGTTTCGTCATCATCTTTGCCTGTGGGGAGTACATACACCCTCTCCAGCCTCATATTTATACATCCTCTCCAATCCGTTGTGTCGGGTTGGGCCACCGTTTCATGATTCTGGCCTGTTCGGCCACCAACCCAGCCAACCCATATCCGTGGCCGTCTGCCCGCCTCCGCCGCTGCATCATCCGTGGCTCTGCCTCGTCCGCATCCCTTTGTCGTCGGTTACTCCACCAACTTGCGCTGTCTTCCCATTGAAGGTTCCCGCTGTCAAGTCGCCCGCACTACTTATCTGGCCGAAATCCACCTCTCCCTCCATCAACACACCAACACCTGCACCACCTCCCTCCTCCTCCTCCTCCTCCTCCTCCTCCTTCTCATCCTCTTCCGCCAGTCTAACTCGAAAGCCACTGCCTCCCACCACCTACTCGCTCTACGCCATCTACAATATATAAACTCCACCCCCCTCCCCTTCCCCTCTCAACCCTTTCCCGAGTCAGCACCAACCTGCGCGCGTGAAATTGAGAGATGGTACAGAGTCGATCCATGGAGGTCGGTGTGGTTGATTTCGTCGCCCCCTTGTGCTTGTACTGAAACCTACATTTCCAGGCGCGTGTTGGAAGGGTCAAGCAGAGTACGTTCATCCCATCAACCCGTTGACCCCCCCCCCCCCGCCCGAATTGTATTTCTTTGCGTTGCGGTCCTACGTCGCCGCCGTCGTCATGCGTCGGTTTTCACACCCCAAATCCCAGAATCCAGGGCACTTTTTTTTCTTATTTTTCTTTCCTTCCCCCCCCCTAGAGAAATGTATCCATGCCACATCCGTTGCCATCCACGTTCTTTTTTTAATGTCCGACGCGTGGAAAGAGAAAGAGAGAGACTGACTTCTCCGTTGTTCCGCATTTCAGGATACGGACCTGACGGATCCCGACTCGTTGCTGGCGTTGTAGCCGTTTCCGTCGATCGGAGAAAAGTTTTGGTCGTGGAATCAACGAATCGTCAAAATCATTGGGTTCTTCCCAAGGGCGGCTATGAGACCGATGAGGCACGACCGGAAGACGCCGCAGCTCGTATGCCACCCACCTTCCTCTCCCGACCCCTTTCCCCACCAATCTACACCGTCATATACAGATATACTTATATATAGATATTATATTTTACTCCACTGCCGAGATTTTACATCCTTCGCTAACGGGAGTGTGCAAATCTACAGGCGAAGCCTGGGAGGAGGCCGGAATCACGGGACGCGTGACGCGCGCCCTGGGAGAGATCCGAGACCCCCGCCCGGCAAACGCGGTACTGCCGGCGAAGGCCGGTCAGACACGCACGCTATACTATTTCTTCGAGTTCCACGTCGAGCGCGAGGAAGACCGATGGCCCGAGATGCACAAGCGGAAACGGAGGTGGTTGACATATCAAGAGGCGTCGGCGTGTTTTCAGAGCATGAATCGCCCCGAATTAATGGAGGCGATCAATCGGAGCAGCGTGCTCAGGTAGTCTCGCGAGGGAGGGCTATAATCGGGGACGGTGAAAAGAGCGGGTTTTGCTGGGTTTCTTTTCGACGACGACAGTTAGGGGGAAAAAAAATAATGGATGTCTTTTTTACTCTACTTTACCGCAGACATGGACACACTCGTGCGCAGCGGTGCGCTCTATAGATACAAAATGAGTTGTATCCACAATTTTCTTCTCGCGCCGTCCTCGTTTGGATTGCTTTCCCAGCGTTGCATCGTCGCCCGTACGTTCGCTTCCTTCGCTAAGGGAGCTGCAGTGAGCAGGGCGAGTGGTCTGCGGGTGACGTACGGTGATTGGGCGGCGAGGAAGAGATGGTTGCGGTCGTATCGCCGGGAACAAGGACGGACAGGGATTTGTTCCTCTGTGGCGAGTCACCACGATCAGCCAGGCGATGTGGCACCGCCATCCATTCAAGAGCAAGATATATCAGTAGGCAGTTGTAGAAGTAATAGTAGTAGTAGTACATACCTCCCGAAAGAAACAGTAATAATGCTACCGAGTAAAGAGGAATAGGAAAAACAAAACGAACACCTCCCATGATGTCGAACCACCCCCGGATCCCCAAAACCAAATAGAAGAAAAAAAAGCACACTTGTAGACGCCTTCACACTCACGCACAAGGAAAGAAAAAAGAAAGAAAAAATGGAAATCTCTGTACAGTCAAACGCCATCCATCCCCCCCACCACCAAAACCATCGTCTATCCTCGTTCCTCCCATGCTCACATCAACTCCACCGGCGGCCGCTGGGTATGAACCTGCTCCACTTTCGGTGCGGGCGCAGGAGACTCGACAGGACTCTTCTCGTCGCCCGAGTCGGTGTAGTCGTCGACGCTGATGGCGGGCATCTCTCCCTCGTCGCCCTTCTCGGGCTCGAAGAGCAGGACGGAGCTCGCGCTCCTAGGCCGTCCGATCCTCTCCTTCGCAGCCTCGCCAGCGGCGGGCGTGTTGTCGTTCTCGTCCTGGTGCTTTGGTTCCCACGAGAGCCGCGCGAGGGCATGGGCCAGGTCCTCGGCGACGACGACCTGGTTCGGCGGGTCCTCGTTGCGCGACTCCCAGCCGTGCGGCGGCGACGGCGGCGGCGAGATGAAGAACATCTTCTTCGCTTCGGGCGCCTGCAGGTGCTGGTCCACCGGCTGCAGCGGCGTGTGCTCGCCGAAGTACACGCGCACGCGCTCGCCCATCACCACGCTGCCGTCCATCGCCGACCGCACCGAGATCGCATCCTCGACGCTTGCGAACGAACACACGATGCGTCGGAACGACTTGAGCGGCGACCAGCTCGCCAGCGGCGACGTTGCCGAGATTATGTCCCGAAGCTGCGTGATGTGCGGCTGCGTGAAGATCGCCGGATTGTTCAGGTTCTGGTATTAAAAAAATAAATTATTAAAAAATGTGTCAATTGGGATGATCGAGGTTTGTGGGACCGACCGGGGTGCGGGGTGGGGGTGTGGGGGGGGGAGAGAGAGAGAGAGGGACGTACGATGATGAGAAGGGTGTTGGTCGGCTTCGCGGGCTGCGTTAACGGTGGCAGACACGACAGGTCGAGACTGAGATGGGAGCCCCGCGAGGATGCACGGGAACGTGCTGGTGAACCGCCCGGTGATGGAGAGGCGACGGGTTGCAGGTTAGGGGAAGCAGCTGGCGAAAGCTGGCGAGGGGATCCCATTGTTTTTTTGTTTTGTTTTTTTGTTTTTTGGTGGTTGCGGAGGGGGGAAACGGGTTGTTGTTTGGTAGCTTTGGTAGGTGTCTTGCGTCGCGGAGGTTATTGTGCGTGTTGAGGTTGGTGGAAAGCTCCGGGGGTTATCGCAGGTGTATGTAAGTTGTGGTTGTAAGGTAGATAGTGTCTACGGGAAACTGGGGAAAGTTCTCTTATATAGGCAGCAGATATGCGATTCCCGTGGGGCGGGGATGGAAGGGAGGGATATCCGGAATGGGCTGCTCTGCTCTGCTCTGCTCTGCTCTGCTCTGCTATGCTGCTATGCCGTGCTGTGCTGTGCGGGGTGGCGGAAGCAGGAAAAATGCAAATTGTCGATGAGTGCGGATTGTACATAGCTGGCACGCATCGCCGTGGAGGCGCAGCAGCAAAACAAACGCGCATAGATTCTACGGACTCTCTGGTCTCGACGTCCATGTGGGAGGTTTTTTTTTTCTTCTCTCGCTCCGCCCGTCCCTTCCGCAGTTCTGTTTGCGGTGTAGATATGGTTCCGTCGTGTCTCGGGGCTTGCGCCGCCCGCACAGAGAGCACGGCGACTTCCGTGAGAGCGAGCGGGGGGGAGGTGCGGAATCCACACATCAAACACCTCCGCCGCGCACCCGTCATGTCACGCACCGGTACGGGCTGGGGGTGCGCCAAACATAGGGTGCGGAACCACACAATCCGATTCGGCGCATCGTCCTATCCCGCGTCCGTCTCTCCGGACAGCAAGGTGTCATCTGGAACTGCGAACAGGCATGATACAGATACATATCATGCACAGCTCCCCCTGGTGGCACAGCACCAGGTTCCAGGCGTCATCGACGCAGCCGTCTCGCCATCCGGCTCGGAACCGGAGTTCTCCGGATCGGGACAGACTCTCCGGATCGGGACAGACTCTCCGGGCTGCGGCGCGGCGAGATCAGCCACAGTCTCTCATGGATAGTCTATATACACAACTATCCGTTAGGGCAGCCGCTGCGCCACAACCGTTGCGCGCCGCCCTGGCAACTCGACACGCGAGGAAAACACCCACATCGCCACTATCTACGCGTCTTCCCACTTTCGCATCAACTTGTTCGGTTTCGGCGATCGTTTATTTTCTTCCCAGCCCGGCAATCCGCAACCGCAGTCGACCGAATAAATCACCAGACAGCCGACCAAGCCTTCCGAATCATGTCGATGTTCGTAGACAAATACCGGCCCCGTTCGTTGGAGGCTTTGCAGGTTCGTCTC